>Ga0209460_1000044_pt1 | contig 224616 bp, 184 predicted proteins | sample EBPBio132013_DNA_FD_185868 | JGI IMG/M metagenome (GOLD analysis project Ga0209460, IMG submission 185868) | Wastewater treatment Type I Accumulibacter community from EBPR Bioreactor in Madison, WI, USA - Reactor 2_5/13/2013_ DNA (SPAdes)... | ecosystem: Engineered > Bioreactor > EBPR >... | reverse complement strand
CGAGTGCAGAAATGTATGAGAGGCACCGTCGAGACGAGACGGGAACTGGGTTGCTGTGGAGGCCGTGTGAACGGTAGAGCAGACAACAACAGACAGCCGAGCGATCATCGGTTGCCGCGCGTCGGCAAGCATTCAATCTGTGATGTGTTTATTGCAATTTTTGAAACTATAGTTATCAAGCTTATCTGTTGTTAGGTTTACCATTGGTACGTGTCGAGGTGGTTGTGACCCACGCTGCTCCATCCCGAACCAGGCCGTGAACGCGACACACACCGAGGCTACTGCAGCACCCGCTGTGGGAACGTAGGGGGATGCGTACCATCCAATCGAAGACACGCTAGATGTTGAACATCTAGCGTGTCTTTGTGTATGCTAAAGCACTTGAGCGAAGCTGGCTTCGCTCGCCTAAAATGCGAAACCGCCAGTTCATCGAACTGGCGGTTTGCTTTCGTCTTTTCGCTTCACGATAGGACTAGAGAAGTCCCTCCGTGATGCTACAATGACTACTATCATTCATTGGCATCACCTCCTTTATCCCTTGCGGTAGTTATCGAATAAAGGTTATACTGAAAGTATAGCATGCTGAAAATCGTTGTCAAGGTGTTGGAGTTAGGTCTTTAGACTGATTTAATGGCAGAGTTATTGTCAGATTGCTCGTGCCACTAATCAGCGATGGGATGATCAGCGGTTGGCCAATTGCAATAACATTGATATCTTCAAGTTTATTGGTAGCTGAAATTTCTTCTACGCTGGTATTAAAGGCTAAGGCTATCGATTCAAGTGTATCGCCATCGCGCACAATATATAAACCGAGCGGCTGGGCGGTCGGTTGTAACTCATTTTTATAGGCTTCACGGGTTGCATCTAAATCGATAGTTGGTGCCGCTGTTAGATTAACAATCGGTTTGGGAGTTGGGCGGCTAGCAACTGGTGTGCCGCATCCAACTAAAGCTGCACAAATCAAACCAATCGCTAATTGATCTCGTCGTTTCATTATGATCCTCTAGTGTGCTGGGGTTTCAAGCTTCAAGGCGCTTGCTTCAGCAGATTCTGGTTGTTGGACATTGCGTCCAGCTAATAAAAGATAGGCATACATACTGCCAGCACTGATAATACCAACTGCAATCTTAAACCACAATGGTAGATATTGCGGCGAAATAAAGCCTTCAATCAATCCCGCTAGAATCAGAAACATTACGATTGCTCCTGATACTTTGAATGACCGTTGCGCTGCAATCGCCAAGGCGGCTCGCCGCGAAACCATGCCAGGCCGTAAAATGGCCCAAGCAAGTTGTAAGCCAGCACCACCAGCAAGAAAGATAATGCTTAACTCAACTGGTCCATGCGCCGCAATAAAGCCCCATAGGTTATCGGCAAAGCCCAAATTTTGAGCTGCTCCGGATAGAATCCCTAGCATTAATCCGTTGTAATACAGGGCATAAAGGGTGAGTAACCCTAAGGTCAACCCTCCCACAAATGCTTGAAATGAGACAAAGATATTATTGGATAAAATCATAACTGCGCCTTCAGCATTGTTGTCATTTAAATCGCGCCACCATTCAGTATTGGTTCGCATATCGTCAATCACTGGCTGAAATTCAGGCGCTAAGGCTACCCCTCGCACCGGATCTTGGTAGCTGATGACCCAAGCCACAATTGCGGGGAGAAAAAATGCTAAAAATGCTATGCCCGTAAATGGTAATAGCTCACGGAAGGCTTGGGGCAGTTGATAGAGAAAGTAGTTTTTTATTCCAGTAATTGGCGAATTGCGCTCACGATAGATGCTGCTATGGCCCTTCGCCACCAAATCGTTTAAATAGATTGTCAAGGGATGACCTGGAAAATCGCGCCGCGCTTGGGCTAAATCTGAGGTCGCTTGGCGATAAAGTCGGCCTAGCTCTTGCAATTCAGTGGCATCCATGGCAATAATATTACTCTGAGCACGACTGGTTAGCTGGGTTAATCGTTCCCAAGCACGATGTTTGGCATTGATAAAATCTTCTGCTACCATAAAGCTACTCCTCTACTAGTTATATTGTTGGAGATAGAGATGATCGATAATCGTGGAAGTGATCGCTATATTATTGATACTCCCGAAAGTATTGAGTTTGGTTATGATGTGGCTGGAATCGGCACACGCTTTGTTGCAGCAGTTATCGATACGGCCTTCTTCTCAATTTTGTTGTTTCTTGCCCAACGGGTCTATATCGGAAATGATATCAATCCCAGTGATGCAGCCTATCGAATTTTCTTTTTCTTCTGTATTTTTACCGTCTTGGTTTATTATATCGCCTTTGAGCGCTTTTGGAATGGGCAAACGCCTGGCAAGCGGCTTTTGGGGATTCGAGTGGTGCAAGAGGCAGGCAAGCCATTAACCTTCACTGGCAGCTTGATTCGGAATTTACTGCGGTTAATTGATTTTGTTCCAGCCTATTATTCAACTGGGTTGCTCACGATGTTGATCGATAAGCGTGCCCGCCGTTTGGGAGATTTGGCTGCAAGCACGTTTGTGGTGCGCGATCGGCAACGGGTGACGCTTGAGATGTTGTTGCAATCAACCCGCGATGATAAAGTTGCGAGTGCGCTCAAAGATAGTGGCGCAACCTTGCCCAATATTACTGCCTTGCGCCCAAGCGATATGGATTTAGTGCAAAACTTTTTGCTGCGCCGCGCTGTTTTAGCCCCCGATCGACGTTTGCGAATTGCAACTCAATTGGCTTATGCGCTCTTTGGGCGGCTTGGCTACAGCGTGCCTGGTGATCCTGAGCAGTTTTTGCAACAAGCTAGTGATCAGTATGTGTTGGTGCGTGCTCAGGCATTGCAGCAAGCAGCGCCTGCATCTGTGCCAGTAAATCCGTATGACGGGCATCGAGGCTAACCCGATTGGGCAAACGCCGAAACCACGCGCCTTGTTTGCGGGCAAAACGATGGGTGTTGAATTTGAGTTGGCTGATGCAAGCGCCAGCACTTTGCTGGCCTTGCCACAGTGGCCGAAATTCGGCATAGCCTAACCCCGACATCGATGGTAACTCCCAGCCATAGCCTTGGCGAATTAAAGCCCAAACTTCGGCAATCAGTCCTTCGCGCACCATCACATCAACTCGTTGATCGATGCGGGCATACAGTTCGTCGCGCGGTCGCTCTAGATCAAGCGTTAATATGCGATAGGGTGGCGGATTGCGCCGCTGAAGTTGACTGATCGGCTGGCCTGTTTCATGAAAAACTTCTAAGGCGCGAATCACCCGCCGAACGTTGGTTGGGTCGATTGCTTTGGCGGCCTCGGGATCGATCGTTTGCAGTTGTTGATGGAGCGCCGTATGACCTTCGCTGGTTGCCTGTTGCTCATACCGCGTTCGTAATTCATAATTTGGCGCAACCTCGGGAATGCTCCAACCCTCAAGCAGTGCTGCCATATATTGGCCCGTGCCCCCCACCAAAATTGGCTGTTTGGCCTGCTGCTGAATTTGGGCAATTGCCGCGTAGGCCGCCGCCTGGTAGGTTGCTAGGCTATATTCCTGATCAGGATTAACCACGTCGATTAAATGATGTTTGACCAGCGCTTGCTCAGCAGGCGTGGGTTTGGCTGTGCCAATATCCATCCCCCGATAAACTAAGCGCGAATCGACTGAGACGATCTCGCCGTTCAAGGCTTGAGCTAAATCGAGTGAAAAGGCCGTTTTGCCAACCGCAGTTGGGCCAACGATGGCGATAATTAATGGTTGTGGTGCTTGCATGGCCGCTATGATACAAGCCGCCAGCGATTGTTGCAATGTTAATTGTGATCTGACGGTATTTTGGCCATTTTTGAGGTACAGTACTACAGGATAATTCTGTGTTAGAGGATCAATCATGACCGAACAACCACCCAAACGTGATGATGATCAAGGCTTCGAGGGCCAAGCTGGCTACGATAGCGGTTTTCAAGATGGCAAATATACCAATCCTGAAGTGGCCGAATCAGGTGGCGTGGAAGATCGGGCTGGCTCGTATGAAGATGGTTTGCGAATTGAACGTGACGATGCGCTTGATCAAACGCTCGACGACCAAGGGGAGGCCTAGTCGTGTTACTTTATGATACTCTGCGCCAAACCTCGGTTGCCATGGAGCCAATCGATGGCTTTGTGCGCATGTATGTATGCGGCGTGACTCCCTATGATACAACCCATATGGGCCATGCACGGACTTATGTGGTCTACGATACGATTCGGCGCTATTTGGAATGGCAAGGCTTGCCAGTGTTGTATGTGCAAAATGTGACTGATATTGATGATGATATTTTGCGCAAAAGTGCCCAACTTGGCCTAACGTGGGATGAATTGGGCCGCCAAGAGACTGAGCGCTTTTTACGTGATATGGATGCCTTGAATGTGCGTATGCCTAATCACTATGTCAAAGCTACCGATGCCATCGCCAAAATTATCGAGGTAAATAGTGGCTTGATCGAGCGTGGCGTGGCCTATGAAAATCAAGGCAATGTCTATTTCAATGTCCATGCTGATCCCGATTTTGGCAGTTTGGCTCACAGCGATTATGCCAGTATGTTGGCGATTGCCAATGAGCGTGGCAATTTCCCCGATGATCCCCATAAACGCGACCCATTGGATTTTGTGTTGTGGCAAGCGACCAAGCCCGGCGAGCCATGGTGGGATAGTCCGTGGGGCCGCGGTCGGCCAGGTTGGCATATCGAGTGCACTGCCATGGTGTTAGAGTATCTCGGGCCGCAGATCAATATTCATGGTGGCGGCAGCGATTTACAATTTCCGCATCATGCTTGCGAATTAGCCCAAGCCGAGAATTTCACTGGCCAAAGCCCGCATGTTGCTGCTTGGTCGCATATTGGCATGGTCTATTACGAAGGCGAAAAAATGAGCAAATCGCTGGGCAATTTGGTGTTGGCTAGCAAAACCTTGCAACACTACAGCGCCGATGCCATTCGCTTGGGCTTGCTCAAATATTATTATCGCGATCAATTTGAATATAGCGATGATGATGTGGCTTGGGGCGAACGCACGGTTGCACGCTTCAAACAGGCAGTCAATAGTGGCGTATCTGGTGGCGCACTTCATGCTGAAGAACTGCGCAATGAGGCAATCGCAGCACTTGATGCCGATTTTCAAACACCAACCTGTTTACAAGCGTTAATCACCTTGGCCGAAGCCAGTATTAATGGCGAAATTGATGACGCTGATTTGGCTGCTACAACTTTGCGTGAGCTAGGCGCAGTGCTTGGCTTACGTAGCGAATTGTGGTAGTTGAAATTATTAACAACAAGGGTAGCCACATTCAACTACCCTTGTTGGTGTAACGCTTTATTGGCTTGGTGTGCCTAAATCTTCCTCAAGTGCCCGTACCAGCTGGCGAATATGCCGCCGATTTGCCCCAAGATCTGCACCGCCAACCTTGGATACTGATTGAACATCCACGCGAGTTTGGCCGCCCTCATCAATAAAGGCGACAGTTAACTCATCGGTGAAGATCCCCATCATCACATTAATATCGACCTTGAGCGATGTTTGGCTATCGGAGCGATTGGTAATCGTCCAGCCACGTTGGGCCTGAATCGTGCGCACGCCTGCTTGATAGACCGTATTTTTATCGAGGGTAAAGCGTGGGGTCATCAATTCAGGCACGATCGGGGTATCGCTGGTTGCGGCGCGATTGGTGCTTAGCCCAAGCTCAAATTTATCGCGAAAGTTTGGCACAAAACGGAAGGCATAAAATATCAAGCCAAGACAAATCACGAATAGCACGATCCGTTTGCCTGGAAACACTTTAGGTTGTGGCCGAAAAATCCAACGAACTGTGGAAAAGAGCGCCATCGAAGCTAAAATGACCGAGCTTACGACGACGACTTCCCATGGGAACACATCCTGATAGTAATTCATGCATCCTCCTAGGCAAAAAAGAACGAATTACAAACATTGCCTTGGTCTTTGGCCGATAATTGCTATGCTACCACATTCAGTGCAAGCTGTTGACGAGCCTCGATTGCTCGCTACACGAGTGATTGTCGTTGATCTTGTACAATTTGTTTGCAGTCCCATATGTGCCCCACGTTCCACACCACAACAATCTGAATGGGCTTATTTTGGAATAGTGAGGAATATGTGAACACAAAACGACAAGCACGCGGGATTAAGCGTTCATCGGTAATGAAGGTGCAGCGTCAGATGTTGTTGCTGCGTTGTTTGGGCAGCGGCCCCAAAACCAGCGAGGCCTTGATCGACGAAGTTAATGGCCAGATGCTCGAAGCGTATCCCAAAGCGGCCCGCGAGGCGCTCCGCCACGATCTACGGGCTTTGCGCGAGGTCTTTGGTTGTGTGATCGAATACACGGCTTCGGTGGGGTATCGTTTGGTCAGCGTTGGCGATTTGGCCTTGCTCAATTTAACCAACGATGAAATCGCGGCGCTGCGCTTTCTTGATGCAACCTATACTGCCAATAGCACTTTTCCCGATCATCAACAGGTGCGGCGGTTGGTTGAGCGGATTATCGATTTCTTGCCAATCGAGCGGCGTGGAGCCTTGAATGTGGGCGAGCCAGTTTTGCAGCAGGCTGGCCCAGTTGCGCCGTATGAACATGATCCGCAAATTATGCGCAGCTTGCGTAAAGCCCTTGCCCAGCGCCGCGAAATTCGTTTTCGCTATACTTCAAGCCAACGTGATGGTGAGGAGATGCATCGGGTTGGACCAGTTAATATTTTTACTCGCGATGGCCATATGTATCTTTTGGGCTATTGTTTTGATGGTCCGCAACAGATGGTCGAGCGGATTGGCCGCTATGTTGATTATCGCATCGACTATATCAGCAAAAACAGCTTAACAATTTTGCCCCGGGTCTTGCCACCAGCGCTGCCCAAACGCCCAACTTGGACAGTTAAATATGAGTTGCGTGATGTCGTTGCCCGCAATAAAAAAGTTGCCCATTGGTTTGCCAACACTAAAATTGAATATCGTGATGATGGCTCGGCCTTGGTGACGGCCACGGTGCATAATCTCTGGCAAACGCGCCAAATTCTGTTGCGCTACTTGGAGAATTGTCGTGTGCTAGAGCCACCCGAATTGATCGATATGATGCGGGCGACGGCCCAGGGCTTGCGTGATTTGTACCCACCCAGCACCAACGAAATTGGTTAAGCTGATATTCTAGTGTTAGGATACTAGTTGGTGGTTTTTGCAGATCTGAGTGGGCTATAGTACAATAGGGTGCACCCTTCGCTGTACGTGCGGTGGGAATTAGTTTTGAGCCAACACTTTATGAAGGGGAGCCGGGTTCCGCGACTAGTGCGGCTGGTGCTGTACGACTCAAGGGCTGGCACCCACCTGCGAAAGCAGGTTCAAAACTACCCCGCTCACGGCTGATAGAAGGGTGTTTACTTTTATGTTGTATCTCTTTTTTGGCCCCGACGATTATACCCGCCAAGCCACGATCAACGCGCTTAAGGCGGCCTTTCCACCTGATGCCGCTGCCTTTAATGTGGTGGTGCTCCACGGCAAATCGATCAAACTCAACGAAGTGCGCACTGCTTGCGAAGCGTATCCCGTTTTTCATGATCGCCGCTTGGTGATTGTGCATGATCTGTTGAAGCATGCCAAATCGGCTGAAATGCGTGATGGCCTCAAAAGCTTGGTGCAGCGCTTGCCCTCGACCACCGACCTTGTGCTCAACGAAAGTGATGCCCCCGATAGTCGTTTGAGTGTGGTCAAAGATATTCAGGCTCTGGTCAAAACTAAACAAGCCGAACAGCGCGAATTTAATTTGCGTGAAGGTAATGCGCTCATCGCTTGGATGCAGCAAGAAGCCCAATCCAACGGCGTGCAATTACGCCCTGATGCCGCCCAACATTTGGCCAATTATGTGGGCAGCGATGGCTGGATGCTGCATAATGAAATTGCTAAATTAGCCGCCTATGTTGGCGAAAATGGCACAATCAGCATTCGCGAGGTCGATTTGCTAGTAGCTGATGAGACAGAAACCAACTTATTTAATTTTATCGATGCATTAAGTACTCGGCGGGGTGCGGCAGCGGTACAAGGCTTAAATGGCTTATTAGCCGATGATGCTGCGCCGTTGTACATTTTGACCATGATTGCTCGCCAAGCACGTTTGATGTTGGCGGCGCAGAGTGCTGGACGTGTTGCACCCGATGAATTAGCCAAACTTTTGGGTCAAAAACCGTTTGTGGCTCGCAAAGCAGCTGAACAAGCCCGTAACTTCAGCCCAACCGAGCTGCGTATGCTCCACGAACGGGTGGTGCAGATTGACCACGGGATTAAAACAGGTAAAATCGACGCAGAAGGCGCACTAGCTAGCCTCGTTGGCGATTTTGGCTTTGTGCCAAACCGAAAATAATCATTTTAAGGCTTAGATTGCGGTTAAACCTATTGCGTAGAGCGATGCGACTCGTTAGAATAGCTATGAGTCCAACAATCTGCCCATACAACACGCAACAACACGCGAAGGATGTCCCATGGAAGAAATCCTCATCATCGACGATAGCCGTCAGATAGCCGATTTTTTGGCTGAGACGGTGCTGCCATACTATGGCTATCGTTCGCGCGTCGTACCCACAGGCTGGGAAGGTCTGGCTTTTTTGAAACAACGCCAGCCCGACCTAATTTTGCTTGATCTCCAACTCCCCGATACATCGGGGCTTGATGTGCTTCGCCAAATGGGCGAACTTGGCTACGATATTCCGGTGATTTTGATGACCGCCCATGGTACCGAGCAAACCGCTGTCGAGGCCTTTCGACTTGGTGCCAAAAATTATTTGATCAAGCCTTTTGATGCTTCTGAAGCGGGCGCAGCGATTGAACGTGCCTTGCGCGAACGCCGTTTGCAGCGCGAAAAAGAGGTGCTTACCCGCACCTTGCAGCAACGCTTGCAGGAGTTGACGATTCTTTCCAGCGTTGGTAAATCGGTGACCTCACTGCTCGATCTCGAAGAATTGCTCGAACGGATCGTCGATGCTGGGGTGTATCTGACCCACGCCGAAGAAGGCTATTTGTTGCTGCGCGATGGTGATGAGCTATATTTGCGGGCGGCCAAAAATCTGGGCGAGGAGCGGGTGCAGCGTTTTCGGGTCAAGATGGATGACAATGTGGCGGGTCAAGTTATTCGCACTGTCAAGCCAATTCGACTTGATCGCTCGCAACACCAAGATTTAAAACTGCGCACTGGCCTTTTGGTGCAGGCAATGTTGCAAGTGCCCTTGATTGTTGGTCGCCATGCAATTGGTGTGTTGGCGGTTGATAATCGGGTACAGCAACGCACCTTTAGCGAAAACGACCAATATTTGCTCTCGGCGATTGCCGATTATGCGGCGATTGCGATTGAAAATTCGCGTTTGTTTAAATCGACCCGCGATTCTGAGCAACGCTATCGCGAATTGTTCGATAACGCCAACGATATGATCTTCACGCTTGATCCACAACTACGAATTGCCTCGATCAATCGTCAAGGGGTCAAATTGCTGGGCATGACCGTGGCTGAAATGATGCAGCGCACCCTGATTTCGCTGTGTGTGCCCGACGATCAAGCAGCAATCGAGCATCAATTGCAACGCCAACTAGCCAAGGCTGCTGGTGATGGCGGCGCGTTTCCATTGACCTTGCGTCGCGCCAATGGCGAAGATTTGCATATTGAAGTTAGCGCCCAATTGATGCAGCGTGGCGATCAGGTGATTGGTCTGCACTGTATTGCGCGGGATGTGACCGACCGCCGCCGCTTGGAATTGCAACTATTGCAGGCCGAAAAACTCTCAGCGATTGGCCAATTGGTGGCTGGGGTTGCGCACGAGTTGAACAATCCGATGACCAGCATCAAAGGCTTTGCCGAGCTATTGCTGCGCCGCAAAGATTTAGATGATGATGCCCGTACCGACCTGAATTACATCAATAATCAAGCTGAACGAGCAGCGCGAATTGTGACCAACCTGCTGACCTTTGCCCGTGAGCATCAGCCGCAGCGGGTGTTAGTCGATGTCAATAAAGTTATCGACGACACGCTGAGCCTGCATAGCTATCACTTGCGCGTCGATAACATCAAAGTTCAACGCCAATTCGAGCCAGAGCTGCCAACTACCGTCGCTGATCCGTATCAACTACAACAGGTTTTTCTGAACTTGATTGGCAATGCGCACCAAGCTATGGCCGAAAAAGGTGGCGGCGGTTTCTTGACCGTCAAAACCGAGCGGGTTGATGATGAAATTCGGATCAACATCGGCGATACTGGACCAGGCATTCCTCAGCATCTCGTCGGGCGGATCTTCGATCCATTTTTTACCACTAAGCCTGTTGGTAAGGGTACAGGGCTGGGTTTATCGATCTGCTACAACATTCTGCATGATCATGGTGGCAATATTTGGGTTGATAGCGTGGCCAACGAAGGTACGACCTTCCATTTGGCCTTGCCAGTGGTTCAGGGCGATAATCCTGAGTTGATCAACGACGATGATCGTGAAACCACGATTAAGCCCGACCAAGCCTATAAAATTTTGGTGGTTGACGATGAGGAAGGCGTGGCCCAGGTGATTCAGCGCTTGGTGCGCGATTTGGGTCATCAGCCAGTGGTGGTCGCTAGTGGTGAGGCTGCTTTGCAAGCGGTTGAGCAAGCGCCATTCGATTTGATTCTGAGCGATGTTAAAATGCCAGGCATGAATGGCTTCCAGCTCTATCGGGCTTTGCAACAAAAAGCCCCTGAACTTGCTAAACATTTTATCTTTATCACTGGCGATACGATGAGTCCAGCCACGATTACCGCGATGCGTCAAATTGGCACACCAATGATTGCTAAGCCCTTCTCAGCCAAAAAACTCGAACGTACAATCAACGAGTTTATGGCTCGCGAAGAAGCGTTGCAACGCGAGGCCGAAATTCAGCAATAGTTGAGGCTGGGGATCGGGGATCGGTTATTGGGGATCGGGCTGTATGGCCTGATCCTCTTCTTTGATCCACGAAGAGCACGAAGGTACATGAAGTTAAGCTTTTGACCACAGATTGACACAAATAGCTGGGATTATTCTGCTACCCTCATCTACTTCCTGTTTTGCCACCGAATTTCCTGACCCCTGAATCCTCATCCCTTGGATGTTCTATGCTCTATGCTCTATGCTCTATATCATCCCCCTTGTCATCCGATTGTCATTTAAAAGGCTGCTTTTACTGCAAGGCTCATGCTACAGTTCGTAGCAACAGCTACGATTTAACCTAGTTTTGGGGGTTGCGATGAACCAAGTAGCATTTTGGTGGATTGCATTAGTCCGTACCATTCGTCAGCCATTGCGTTGGCTGGCTTGGCCTGCGGCCATTATTGCGGCATTGTTTGTGGTTGCAGCTTCAGCCCAAACTGGCGAACGCCGTTCGGCTTCATTCGAGCCAGTGACAACCGTTTTGGATACCAACGCCTTGGGCCGTGGCAATGGGCAGCGTACTCGCATCACACCAGATGGAATTCGACCTGAACCTGCTGGCGGGATGTTGATCACTGTGCCCCAACAGGTCAATCAATTTAGTGATCTGCTGGCAGCATGGCAAGCCGATGTACCGCTTTCGGCAACCTTGCAAATTTCGCTGCGGGTTTCTAGCGATGGCAATACTTGGTCGCGCTGGGGCTTAGTTGAAGAATCACACGATTTTTTGGATGAGCGTGATGCCGCCGATTTGCATTGGGGTTCGCCGATTTTTGCTGGCGTGGCAAGCTGGTGGCAAGCTAAAATTGAATTCGGGCCTGCGCCCGATGGGAGTTTGCCAACTTTGCGCGAATTGCAAGTCAATACCGTTGATGTTGGTGCATTAACCCCTGCTGCGCCTGAAACCAGTGCAGAACGAGCGACCGATGTGACCAAACCGCCCGTGGTTAGCCGGACTGGCTGGGGTAGCCCCGATGGTCAAGGCAGCCGCGTGCCGCCAGCCTACTATCCGGTGACTCATTTGGTGGTGCACCATACCGCCGATGCCAATAGTTTGGGCGGGAGCGAAGGCTGGTGGGGCGATCGGATTCGGGCGATTTGGTCGTTTCATACCTTTACGCGGGGTTGGGGCGATATTGGCTATAACTATTTGATTGCGCCCGATGGAACGATTTTCGAGGGTCGGGCTGGCGGCGATAACGCCGTGGCCTTTCACGATACTGGTAATTATGGCTCGATGGGCGTTTCGATGGTAGGAACCTATGCTAGCGTGCCGCCAACCAGTACCGCCCAAAATAGCTTGGTTGAATTATTGGCATGGAAAGCCGAGCAACGTGGGATCGATCCGTTGGGCCGCTCGTATTACTATGGCTGCGATATTTCGCGCTATTGCGGCAATGCTGGAGCAATTACGCCCAATATTGCCGGCCATCGTGATGTTGCGAATGATCCAGTTGGCTATACTTCCTGTCCAGGGAATAATCTCTATGGCTTGTTGCCAACCATTCGTTCGCGAGTGCAATCGCGTTTGAGTAGCACGCCCGATAACGGCGACATGACGATTGATGATCTGGAATCGAGTTTTATTCGCTCGACGGCCCAATGGTATGAGGCTGAGTGTGGTGACGGCGGCCATATTTTTTACACCTTTGCTACCAATGATCCCGCTGAGAGTAGCAATAGTGGCCGCTGGCGTAATACCAATATTGTCGCTGGCAATTATCGCATCTTTGCCCATGTGCCGCAAAATTGTGGAGCACTCAATGCAACCCAGAGTGCTCGCTACACAATTTGGCAAAATGGCGTGCAAATTGGCGAGCGAGTGGTGAGCCAAGATACCACCACCGAGTGGATTGAAATTACCACCAATGCGCTGGCACTGTCGGGCCAGCCAGTCGAGGTGCATTTAACCGATTTGACCAGCGAGCCGTTGAGCGCCAATCGTAAGGTCATTTTCGATACGGTGCGCTGGGTCAAACAAGATACCCAAGTCAATGTAGCGCTCGAATCAGTTAATTATGATCGTACAAGCTTGGCTGGTGGCGAATTGCTCAAAGTAACGTTTCGAGTACGTAACACTGGCAATGTGACGATTGAAACCCAAGCTCCCGACGCGGGCAGCCCCAACGATAGCACCACGGGCTATACCTACGATGAAGGCGAATGTTTCCTTGGCAATGGCAACGATGCCTATCCGATCTATCCCAAGGAATCGGGACGTTTTCGGCTGGTGCTGGGCGGCGATGGTCTGACGCTTGACTGTGCTGGTGATACTGGTGGGTATCCATGGCGTTGGAGCATTGGCGGCGACCTTGGGCCTGGTGAGGCTCGCGATTTGGTGGGTTATGTGCGTTTTCGTAATCACACCACCAGTCCGCGCCAAGTAACCTTGCGAGCAGGGCTGGTTCAAGAATATGTGCGTTATTTCAGCCAAAACCAAGCCAGCCAGATCATCACAATCAATCCCGAAAATGATGCACCTCAATCATCGATTTATACCGATTGGCAACCCCAAGCCTTGGTTTACGAGTTGGGCGCGATTCCCGATGATTTTCTGGCGCGGACTGCCAACCCACTTTCGATTCCTGAAGGGGCGTTTTTAGGCAGCTTTGATTGGAGCGGAACCCGCCTCGATTTGGCTGATAGCGGGATTTTTGGACGCGATGATCGCTTTATTGTGCGCCAAACCCGTAGTTTTGTCGCGCCTGTTGCCGGAACCTACCGTTTCCGCATTAATTCCGATGATGGTGCTTGGCTTTGGATTGATGGTACGCTGGTGGCCGAGGCCCATGGCTTGCACCCTGAGCGCGAGGTTATTGGTGAGCGCTGGTTGAATGCTGGCGAACATCGGCTGGGCTTTAAATATTTTGAGCGCACTGCTCAAGCCGTGTTGAGCTACGATTGGCAATCGCCTGGTAGCAGCGATTTTAGCCCAATTCCAGTGAGTGTTGGGGCTGGAGCAATCCGCTATGGCAACTATTTTGCCCCGAATGTTCAAATGACCATTGTTGCCGATGATCATGGTGGTTCGGGCGTGGCTGGCATTCGTTGGCGGATCAATGGCAGCACTTGGGAAGAGGATGCAGGCAGTAGCTTGACGCTTACGCCAAGCGGCGGCAACTTCAGCTTAGAGTATGCCGCCCGCGATCTTGCTGGCAATTTAGAAGCCACCCGCAGCCTCAGTTGGCAAGTTGATGGTAGCCCGCCTAGCTCAAGCATTAGCAGCGCCACGCTTGAGCCAAGTGGAGCTGTGCGCCTGAATCTAAACAGCAGTGACGCTGATAGTGGCGTGCGCCAAATCGAAATTAGCGTGCGCGATCAGGCTGATGGCCAATGGTATGTTTGGACGACTCTGCCGCCAAGCAGTTCGACTGTGTTTATTGGTCAGCCCGAGCATCGCTACGATTTCCGTAGCCGAGCGATCGATCAGGTTGATAATCGCGAAGCTGAGCATAGCGGCGTTGATGCCAGCGCCACTGTGCCCAGCAATGCCAATGTTTATCGCCTAACTGCACCGATTGTTAGCAAAAACTAGGCTTGGATGTAAGACCCGCTGCTTTGGTTGAGCAGCGGGTCTTTAGAAATCGTAAACCATGATTATTTCCTCAAATTGTTGCTGCGGGTAATCAATAAATGTCGTTTTAGTTGCTTGCACGGTATAGAGTGTGCTAAAACTGCCTGTTTCAGTTGGTTTTGATGTATGCACAGCATACACCTCGGAACCATCCCAATTAGGCGTAAAACTCACGGTTGAATCTAAGATCGAACGTTGCCATAGTTGATTGCCACTAAATCGATCAAAAGCATAAAACGTTGTTTTATCCTCGGTACTATCACGAATGATAATTGTTTGTTGATTGCCACTAAATTGAACATCGGTAATCCTAGCGAGGTCAGGATTGATCGACGTATTTTGGTCAAACATCCCAAATTGCAGCTGTGAAGCATATAAATGATCATTGAGCTGTTGATTGCTCGTAAGTTTGGTTGAGTTGAGGATTTTTTGGTTTTTTAGATCAAAAGTTATAACATTTTGATCGGAAGTTACGAGGTTGAGCAGATTGGGGTTTTCTTGGGAGATTGCATAATTAAAGTAATTGGTAAATGGAAATGCTTGATCATAAGGATATAAGGTTTGATTACTCGCCAAATAGCGACAATCGCATTGCTGAGTTGGGTTTTTAATTGTGCCGTTTGTGCTATCAATAATCAGATAGTGAGGCTCATAGATTGTTTGATGCCCTAACGGCTGAGAACTTTGGCCAAGCTGTGGATCAAGTGTGTTGGTTGGGCTTTCGGTTGAACTACCCAACCCAGCGGCAGCATCATCCAAAATATCGGAGATCGAGTTTGGGACTGTGCCACCAAACGGACGAATTGGATCTGAAGCTATGCTTGAATTTGCTTGTTGGTGTGGAATGATTGAGACTGGTTGGGCCAGATTGGCTGCTTGGTTAGCTTGCTTTTCGGTATAGGCTGTTAGATAAAGCTCTTGCTGATCGGAACTTTGATATAACCCCAGCATAATGCTTGAATCTGGTTCAAGTGGTAGAGATTGTTGCCACGTAGGGTTATCGTCGCTGCTTTTACGACTTAAGACATAATGTGATTGGGTTTTACTCAACTCAATCCGATCGCCATTATCAGCCATGATTAATGCTTCGACATTATTGGCTTGCCACATCACTTGATCGTCTTGCATGGCGCGGACAAAGTGATTTTGCTCGTGATCGATGCCTTTCACTAACAGCATTTGTTGCTGGGGCAGCGATGTTTCCTCGTTGGCTAAGGCTAAATAGGTTGGCTCGTTGCTGATTTGAGGCGCGATATCCAATTGCTTTTTCAAATAGACCCCACCTAAAAGCAACACAACCAACATCAGCGCATTGATTGTGTATTTGAATCTGCTAAATTTGGCCACTCGTCGCCGGCTCTGGCTTGGCGCAACTAAACGCTCGCTCTGACCGAAGATCGAGCGTAAGTTGCGTTGCATGGATTTGGTTTTTTCCAACAACTCACGTAATTGTGGTTCTTGGGCTAAGCGTTCTTCAAAAGCTTGCCGATCAGACGAGCCAAAACGCTGATCAAGATAATCAAGCACTGCCGCTAGATCGTGGTTCATACATCCTCCAAGTGGTTGCGTAGTTGTGCATGGGCAGTGTGTAAACGCGACCGCACTGTACCAATTGGGCATTCTAAAATAGCTGCGATTTGTTCGTAACTTAGGTCGTGAAAGTAGCGCAAGACGATGACGCTGCGCAATTTCAACGATAAATTACCAATAGCGTTCCAGATAACTTGCTCCTCCTCGCTGCGCAACAAATTATCAAGGGTCGTGGCTTGAGGCTGTTCTGTCTCAGGCCGTAATTGTTCGCCTAGCCAGCGGCTTAGTCGTTTGCGGGTGCTTAAACAGCAATTAACCGTGATGTGATGCAACCAGGTTGACCATGCTCCTCGTTCAGGGTCAAAGCGCACCAACGCCCGATTAACTCGCATCCAAACTTCTTGGGCGACATCTTCAGCATGGCCCCAATCTGCCAGTATCAAGTAGGCAGTTCGGAGTACCATTGTATGATAGCGACTATGCAATGATTCGAGTGTTTCGCTGTGCAATTGCTGAAATTCTGTCATAACAGATGAATTCATTAGAAGCTGTCCCTCATGCATGCTTGCTGAACTAAACTGAGGGTAACGTTAAAAAGTTCAGTTTTAAATTGGGATTAAATAGAAAACCTCGATAATTTTGCCGATTATCGAGGTTTTGGTGTAATCGGTTTGGAAATTTAGATACGCTGTTGATCAACGAGGCTGATAAACCGCCGGAAGTGTTGATCGCCATCGTGAGGGCCAGGCCCAGCCTCAGGGTGATATTGCACGCTGAAAACTGGTAGGCTATTGTGTTGTAAGCCTTCGCAGGTTTGGTCGTTGCCACTCACTTCGGTCACCTGCACATCGCTGGGCAAGCTGGCTGGATCGAGGGCAAAGCCATGATTTTGAGCAGTGATCCGCACTTTGCCAGTGCTGGTATCGCACACTGGATGATTGCCAGCGTGATGACCAAAGGGCAATTTAAAGGTTGTGCCACCCAAGGCTTGACCAATCAATTGATGCCCAAGGCAGATGCCAAACACTGGCACATTGCCGATCAACTGGCGAATCGTTTCGACCGCATACTCCAAGGTGGCAGGATCGCCTGGGCCATTCGAAATCAAAATACCATCAGGTTTTAAGGCTAAGGTCGCTTCGGCTGAAGTACGATTGGGTACAACCGTGACTTTACAACCAAGATCGACCAAACGCCGCAGGGTATTGCGTTTGACTCCAAAATCGTAAACTACAATATGGCGGTTGTGCAATTGCTCAGGAATCGCTAGTTGCAAGGTCGTGAAATCGGCAGGTGTGCCTTCATTCCACTCATAGATGCTTTGAGTTCCCACATCGCTAGCCAAATCGCGGCCCTCCATCACCGGGATGGCTTGAGCTTTGGCTACCAAACTAGCTGGATCAAGATCCTCGGTTGAGAGTACCGCCCGCATTGCGCCTGCTGCCCGAATATGCCGAGTCAAGGCTCGGGTATCTAAATCAGCCACCGCCATAACACCGCGCCGTGCTAATAGCTCGCTGAGAGATTCACTAGAACGCCAGTTGGATGGTCGCTCGGTAAATGAACGCACGATCAAGGCTTCGGCCCAAGGCATGGCTGCCTCAAGATCAACCTCGTCAATGCCATAATTGCCAATATGCGAGGCGGTTAAGGTTACTAACTGACCGCGATATGAAGGATCGGTCAAAATTTCAGCGTAGCCAGTCATGCTGGTATTGAATACAACTTCACCTGCACGTTCGCCGCGTGCACCGACAGCCCGCCCCCAAAAGGTGCGTCCATCTTCCAATGCCAGTAATGCGCGTGTCATGGCAACTCCAAGCTAGAAGCAATCGGGTGGTTCAGCCAAAACTGAGTACCAACCGAGTATTATAACGGAATCGGCATTTTTTGGGGTTGCTGCTTGCGTTGACGCGCTGCATAAGATGGCCTATGATAAGGCTAAACCACTGCCTTTCCTCGCTGTTTAACACCAAATTCTTTAGCACAAAGGAAGATCGTCAATGACTGACACGCTTCTGATTAGCAAAGCCGACAATGTAACCACCCTCACGATTAATCGCCCAGCGGTGCGCAATGCCGTTGATCAGCCAACCATGGACGCGCTACGAGCGGAAATTGAGGCTTGCGAGCATGATGGCACGCGCTGTATTGTGATTGCTGGCGCTGGTGGGGCATTTTCGTCGGGGGCCGATATTATGGCGGCGCTCCAATCTGGTGGCACGGCAAATGATGTATATCGGGTTTTAACTGAATCGTATGGCCCAACGCTGTTAGCAATTCGCCAATCGTCGTGGCCTGTGATTGCTGCCGTCGATGGCGTAGCGGCTGGCATTGGCTCGGATTTGGCCTTAGCCTGCGATTTACGCTTGGTCTCAAGCCGTGGGCGCTTCTCAGAAATATTTATCAAAGTTGGCTTAATTCCCGATGGCGGTGGAACTTATTCGTTGCCGCGCCTGATTGGCCTTGGGCGGGCGATGGAGTTGATGTTTACCGGGGCGATGGTAGAGGCTGAACGAGCTTTGGCTTGGGGTATGGCCAATGCAGTCTTTGATGAAGCAAATTTTGCCAACGAGGTGCAAGCTTATGCTGCAACAATTGCAGCACAGGCTCCTTTGGCGTTAACTCGTGGTAAACGTGCAATGTTGGCCGCCCAAAATGATCAAAGTTTTGCCGATGCGCTGCGGCGTGAAGCTGAATATCAACGCGAGATTTTTAATAGTGAGGATGGCTTTGAGGGCTTTCAGGCCTTCTTGCAAAAACGCCCACCTGTGTGGAAAGGACGATAACTCGTGCTAGCTAACCTGTATAGCTCAGATCAACAACGCTCACGTTTTATCTGGTTAATGGGCATTCAAGCGGTCTTGGTGGTTGTGTTGCTGATCGCCTCAACCCTCTTGACGGTTGGCATGAACCGTTTACGCGATCGTGATGAAACGTTGCTGAGCTATCGGGTTCGTTTAAACGACGTTAATATTGCCTTGCTGGCGTTGCACAACAATTTGCGCGGCTATACCAGCACAGGCTCAGATATTTTCTACGCTGAAATTCAAAAAGAACAGGCAGTTGTTACCGAGGGTTTGCAATTTCTCTTAGTCAACCCGCCCGACCCGAGCTTGCCCCAAGTTGCTGAGCAGGTCGATCAGTGGTTGCTCAATACCTATCAACCAGTGCTGGATGCGGTGGCCAACCAAGAAATGCTGTTGGCTGAATTGACGCTTGAGCAGGGTCGCCCACAAATTGAAGCGGTGGTCAACACGACAACCAGCTTGCGCACTGAATTGCGCCAACGCTCGGAAGCCTATCGCAACCAAATTGATACTTACAATTGGATTAAACTGGCCTCAATTGGCTTGCTTTGTGCGTTGATTGTGGTTTCGATGATTGTGACGGTGCGCTTCTGGCGTACTCAACAGCACTTAATTCACGAGATTGAAGATAAAGGTAGCCAACTGCTGCAAAGCAACCATGAATTGAATTTCAATACCAATCAACTTTCAATTATCAACAGTATTTTGGGCGTGCGAATCAACGAGTCGCGGGTGTTGCGTGAAATCAGCGATTATTTGGTCAATAATCCTACGCCAGCTGAAGCCTATAGCTTTGTGGCGCAAACTGTTGGTAATGTGCTGAATACCTGGTGTAGTATTGCGCTGCGTTTGCCCCCGCCTCGCGAGGAATTTCTCGATGTGGTGGCCTCGTATCATTCGTTGCCCAGCCGCCAAGCCTACATCGACCAAATGGTGCAAACTGTTCAATTTCGCATCGATAATGGTTTGTATTCGCCAGTCTTTACCGAGCGTGCTCCTTTGGTTGAGCTCTTCAATGTGCCCGTTGAGCAACGTCACCCCAACTATTTGACCAACGAGGTTCGCGAACACTTGGCGCCATTCACGCTCTATTCGTATATCGCTGTGCCGATTAAAATTCAGGATGAAGCAGTTGGCCTGATTTCGGCAGCCTCGGATTCGCCTGAACGGCTGTTTGACCATGATCAAACCTTGTTTGTGCGCCAAGTTGCTGATCGTTTAGCCGCTTGGCTTGAAAATATTCAATTATTTTATTTGCTCAAACAACAGGCCAACGAGCTGCAAACGAGCTTCGATAGCCTCGACGATATTGTGGTGGCCTACGATAGCCGTGGCCATCAAACGCGGATCAACGAGGCGGGCACGCAGTTTTTTGCTGGTCGCCACTTCGATTTTCTTTCAACTAATTTGGTTTGGCGCACGGCCAAGGGCAATGTGCTGGGCTTTGATGAGCATCCGATTCAGCAGGCTTTGGCTGGTACAACCGTGCGTGATGTTGAAGTTTCGTTATCGCGCTCCGATGGTGTGCCAATTATTCACGAAGTTAGCGTTTCGCCGCTGCGATCTGCCGATGGTTCAATTGAAGGCATTGTGTTGGTGGCGCGAGATTTGAGCGCTCGCAAGGAGCTTGATCGGCTCAAAGAAGAACTGGTTGCCAATATGAGCCACGAGTTGCGCACGCCGCTCACCGCCATTTTGGGCTATAGCGAATTGTTGCTCAAACGCCGCACCGAAGTGCTTACGCCTTGGCATACCACCAAAATAGAGGGGATTCGTACTGGCGGCCAGCGTTTGCTAAGTTTAGTCAACGATCTGCTGGATATTGCCAAGCTTGATGCTGGACGCATCGAGTTGCAACGCCAAACCACCATGATCAATAGCTTGCTGCAAGAGCAAGTGGCAATTTTGCAGCCAATGATCCGCGAGAAACAGCAACACTTGATTTTACAACTAGGCGAACAGCTACCCTTGTTGATGATTGATCCTGAGCGGATTGGCCAAGCGGTGACCAATTTGCTGAGCAATGCCATTAAATTCACGCCTGAGCAAGGCACAATCACCCTAACCTCGACCGCCTTGAGCATCGATGAGCATGGCCAAGTTGCTTGGCTGGATCAAGTGTTGGCGACCGAAGTGCCGCCGATGTTGGCAGGCCAATATGTCTTGATTCAGGTCAGCGATAGTGGGGTTGGTGTGCCAGCCGAAGCGCTCGTAAAATTGTGGGATCGTTTTTATCAAGTTGAGGGTGGCTCGACGCGGCGTTTTGGTGGCACAGGCTTAGGTTTATCGATCGTTCAGCAATTAGTTGAATTACATGGTGGTCGCACCTGGGCGACTAGCGCTGGTGAAAATCGAGGCAGTAGCTTCACGATTATGTTGCCAGTTAGCCGAGGAACCCAATTTGTGAGCCTCAATCAAGGCTTGCGGCGCTCGATTTTAGTGATTGAAAACGATCAACAAACCGCCCAATACTTGGAAGAACAACTACAAGCGGCTGGTTTTGAAGTGATTGTAGCCGCCGATCGCCATAGTGCCTTGGCTTGGGCCAACAAACATTCGCCAGCGGCAATCACCCTCGATTTGCTCATGCCCAATAGCGAGAGCTGGGAAACCTTGGCGGCGTTGCGCGAAATTGACCATTTAGCGCAAGTTCCCGTCTTGATCGCAAGCGATGCTTCGGTATACAATGAGCTACCAGGGGTTGGTGTCTCCACATATGTCGTCAAGCCAATTGATAGCCAAATTCTGATTCGGATTATTCGTCAACTGATTGGGGCGCAAGGCCAAACAGGGTTTATCTTGGTCGTTGATGATGATTATGATATGGCCGAACTGCTGTGTGCTACCCTGCAAGAGCATGGCTACGTTACCCAAGCCTCATATGATGGGGCGGCGGCGCTCGATCTGATTCAACAGGGCAATTATCCCCAACTGATTTTGCTTGATCTGATGATGCCAGTGGTTGACGGCTTTCAGCTACTCGAAAAACTGCGAGCAAATCCTGAAACTCGCAATATTCCTGTGATCATCGTAACTGCCCGTGACTTAACCAATGAAGAAATTCGCCAATTGCGCCAAGCTGCGCAAGCCATTCAGACCAAACATACCCTCAGTATGCGTAAGCTGGTTGCTGAAGTCCAACGGTTTGCCCCGTTGAAGGAATCGGATACCCCATGAACACACCAGTTTTCTTGCTGGTCGAAGACGATCCATACAACCGTGATATTTTGCGCGAAATTCTTGAGGATTACGCCGATTGTGAGATTGTGGAAACCACCAATGGGCGTGAAGCACTCAATTGGATCATGGGTCAGAGCAAACTGCCGAGCCTGATTTTGCTTGACATGATGATGCCAGAGATGGATGGCTTTGAATTTTTGCAAGAGCTAGCCCAGCACCCACAACGCCAACAGATGCGGGTGGCTGGCGTGAGCGCCCGTGCCCATAGTCACGACCGTGATCGGGCACTCCAAGCGGGCTGCTGGCGGTATCTCACCAAACCCTTTGATATTCGAGAAATTGAATCAACAATTGCTGCGGCGCTGGCAAGCTAAGGTTTGAGCAGTGCGGTGGTAGCTTTTTCTATATTGGGCTTTTTTAGGAGGTTTCATTGATGATTCCCCAGACGGCTACGACGCTTAATTTGGCCACAATGCTCGAAGATCATGCCCGGAAACGCCCCAACCGCACTGCCCTCATTTTCAACGATATGCGCTTCAGTTACGCCCAACTCAATGCCATGACCAACCAAATTGCCAATGGTATGGTTGCGTTGGGTATCAAACCTGGTGATCATGTAGCGCTTTCCTGCCCCAACTTGCCCTATTTCCCCATGGTTTATTATGCGGCGCTCAAAGTTGGCGCAGTGATCATCTGTTTGAATATTATGTTGAAGCCGCGCGAAATCGCCTATCACTTGAGCGATTGTGATGCCAAGGCCTTCTTCTGTTTTGAAGGCACTGCCGAGTTGCCACTGGGTCAAATGGGCAAAGCTGGCTTTGATGAAGCGCCAAACTGTGAGCATATGATTATGCTGACGACCAATCCGGCGGCTCCATCGCCAATCGAAGGGGTTAAAACCTTGGGCCAATTGATGTACAATCAAGCCCCAAGTTTTACTACCCACGCCACCAAAGCCGACGATACAGCAGTAATTTTTTATACATCGGGCACAACTGGCCAACCCAAAGGCGCTGAGTTAACCCACGCCAATATGTTTTTCAACGCTATGGTTGCTCGCGATTTGGCCTGGCCAATTCTTGATAACAGCCTCGATGGCTCAAATGTGGTGTTGATTACCCTGCCATTGTTCCACTCAACCGGCCAAACGGCTCAGATGAATGCCAATATTTTTGCTGGCGCAACCCTGACCTTGCTGCCCCGTTTCGAGCCAGCCGCTGTCTTGGCCGTCATGGAGCGCGATAAAGTCAACCTTTGGACGGGCGTGCCAACCATGTTCTGGGCACTCTTGCAATATATCGCTGCCAATAAGATCGATCCCACACCGATTGCTGCCAACTTGCGCCTGACCTCATCTGGCGGTGCACCAATGCCTGTCGAAGTGATGCGCCAATTTGAAGAAACCTTTGGCGTGCGGGTGCTCGAAGGCTATGGGCTTTCCGAATGTTCACCGATTGCCACATTCAATCACATCGATTTGCCCTCAAAGCCTGGGACGGTTGGCCAACCAGTTTGGGGCGTTGAAGTTTGCTGCGTTGATGATGCTGGCAAACCTGTGCCCGCTGGCGAAAAGGGTGAGATTCTGATTCGTGGCCATAATGTGATGAAGGGCTACTACAAGCGCCCCGATGCCACCGCTGCCGCGTTGCAAGATGGCTGGCTCCACACTGGCGATGTCGGGGTGATCGACGAAGAGGGTTATCTGGCAATCGTTGATCGCAAAAAAGATATGATTTTGCGTGGTGGCTACAACGTCTATCCACGTGAGCTTGAAGAAGTGCTGATGACTCACCCAGCAGTTTCGTTGGTTGCGGTCTTGGGTGTGCCCGACGAAAAACTGGGCGAAGAAGTCAAGGCCTTTATCGTCAAAAAACCAGGAGCCGAAGCAACCGAGGAAGAAGTGGTGGCATGGTGTCGTGAACAATTCGCCGCCTACAAATACCCCCGCCTCGTCGAATTCCGAGAGCAACTGCCAATTAGCGCCACTGGCAAAATTCTCAAGCGCGAATTACGCTAAGCCCAAGTGAGCGATGGGAGAGGAGGGGAATAAGAGCATAGAGCATAGAACAGAGAGCATTTAACGCAGCGGCGCAGAGCGAGGTAGGGGTCAGGGATTGGGGATCGGGGATCAGGAAATGCGGTGGCGAAACAGGAAGTAGATGGGGTAGCAGAATAATCCCATCTGTGGCACTCTATGGCTAAAAGCTTTTCTTCGCATTCTTCGTGGCCTTCGCGGTTAAACTCTGCGTGTCCTTTGTGGATCTAAACCCTGAAAACTGACCCCTGATCCCTAACTCCTCCATTCAACGATTGTTATAATACCTTGTGACAAGTGTTATTAATCGCTGATGGAGGCGTGTTGTGAATTTTCTGATTGCTCTTGATCAGGCTGCTACTGTTGATCCAGCCTTAGTTGGTTTAGTTGCTCTCGATTTAGCTGGCACAACCCCTGGTTTTGTGCTGAATACCAAGGTGTACCATACTGCGCCGCATGGCGAAATCACCCCCGATGTAGAAGCCGAAATTGCCCAAGCCTATGCCCAATTGGCGGTTGAAAAAGTTGATCTGATCGCCTCGCCAGCATTTGCGGGCACTGCGCCAGCCGAAGCTGTTACAGCCTTTACCAGTTTTTCAGCAATTCAGGGCATCGACAAAATTGTGTTGGCGGCAGAACGTTGCTGGCAATCGGCAACCAGCGAGGCTGCGCGTAAATTGTATAGTGACCATGCGATTAACCCGGATGATGTGCAAATTGCTGTGGTGATTATTCCTAGTCGTGGTTAGGCCTAGTGCAAGATTTTGCCAAGGCTAGGCTCTTTGCAAAACACCCGAATATTAATCAGAATTTGGGCGTTCAAACTGGTATAATAGCCTTATACCCACCTGAACCCTAACTTAGCAGAATCAGTTTTGTCGAGAGGTTGCTTATGTTTCGTCGTTTCTCTGGCTTGTTTGCTGCCGCCCTGCTAGGAGTGCTTAGTTTGGTCTTGCTCCAGCCTGCGGCTGCTAGTAGCCTGGCTCAACCACCCCGCCCAACGTTAACGCCCACGCCGCTGCCGACAGAAACACCGTTGCCAACGGCAACTCGGGCACCAGTAACAGCAGTGCCAGGTGCAACGGCTGAGCCAACTCTTGAGCCAACCGCAACTGCTTTACCAACGGCAACCGTTGAACCAACCGCAACTGCCTTGCCAACTGCCACGCCAATTCCGGCGACTGCTACGCCAGTGCCACCGGTGACCTTGCCTGATACTGGGGTGGTCAAACCTGTGCCTGTTGCTTTGCCAGTAACCAGTGCTCCCCAAAGCTCAAATACTTGGTTGTGGCTGGGTGTGAGTTTGGTGGTGTTGGGCTTGGCTGGACGCTTTGGCTTGAAATTGATGCGCTAGCAGGTGAAACGGCGTTTAGCTCCTCAGGCTGGCTGCCCGCCAGGTTCGTTTGGTGCTCCCGTGATTGGCGAGATTCGCGAGTGGGCCGCTGACCCATTGCAATTTGCCCAAGCACGCGCCCAACGTTATGGTCCGATTTGGTCGACCCATCTTTTGGGTCGGCCTTGTGTCGTTTTATTGGAGCCAGCAGGCAATCGCTTTATGCTGAGCCAAGGTTCACAGTATTTTTCGTGGCGAGCGGGCTGGGGCAGAGCCATGTTGCGGCTCATGGGTGGTGGTTTATCATTGACTGATGGTCATCAGCACGATCAGCAACGTAGCTTGCTCAAACCTGCTTTTGCCCATGCCGCCCTTCAGCAACTGCAACCACAAATTCAACACCTGATTCGGCAACAATTGCAAACATGGCTTGATGCTCAACCGATTTGTTTGTTGGAACGCTTGCAAACCTTAGCATTTGATGTGGCATTACTGGTGGTTTGTGGCCGCACGCCAGCCCCAATTGCCGCAGCCTTGCATCATGATTTTGCGGCGTTTACCGCTGGTTTGTTTACCCCGTTGCCCTACCCAATTCCAGCAACACCTTATTTTCGGGCGAAAAAAGCTGGCGAGCGGCTACGCCAAACCTTGAGCTATTTGATCGAACTCCGCCGTTTGAACCTAGCAGCTGATGCCTTGGATAGCTTAAGTTTGATGCTCCAAGCTGAGCCAAATCGCCCTGATGATCAACTCATCAGCGAGTTATTATTGTTGCTATGGGCTGGCCACGATACTGTTGCCTCGTTGCTGACGTGGATTTGTATCGAATTGGGGCAGCACCCTGATATGTTGCAACGTTTGCGCCAAGAATTAAGTACTAATCAACATAGTTTGCTCGATCACGTATTGCGTGAGGCTGAGCGTTTGCATCCGCCAGCACCTGGTGGTTTTCGCGGGGTCGTTGAAGCTTTTGAATATGCTGGCTATCATGTGCCGCAGGGCTGGCTGGCGATGTATTCATCAGTCTATACTCACCAGATGCCAAGTCTGTGGCATAATCCTACTCAGTTCAATCCCGATCGGTTTGCAGCGCCTTGGAACGAAGGCAAACAAGCCTATAGTTTGGTTGGTTTTGGCGGCGGGCCACGGATTTGCATTGGTTTGGCGTTGGCTCAAATTGAAATGCGTTTGGTGTTACGCGAATTGCTGGCTAATTATCAATGGCAACTTGTGCCTAACCAAGATTTACGGCCTGTGTGGTTGCCAACCAATCAGCCGCGTTCAGGTGGCCTGATCACAATCCAGCGCTTTTAGAGGAAGCGGTTATGGCCGAAATTGATTCGATTCAGATTGTTGGCGCACGCCAGCATAATCTCAAAAATATTGATTTAGCCATTCCCAAAGGCAAATTGGTGGTATTCACCGGCCCATCGGGGGCTGGCAAATCGACACTTGCCTTTGATACGATTTATGCTGAAGGCCAGCGTCGCTATGTTGAATCGCTTTCGAGCTATGCCCGCCAATTTTTGGGTCAATTGCCCCGACCTGAAGTGGATAGCATTCGTGGTTTAGCGCCAGCAATTGCCGTCGCCCAACAAACGATTAATCGTTCGCCGCGCTCGACCGTTGGCACAATCACCGAAATTTATGATCATTTGCGCTTGTTGTATGCGCGAATTGGCAAGCCGCATTGTCCGGTTTGTGGCCGCGCGATTGAACAACAAACTGCTAGCCAAATTGTCGATCAGATTTTGGGCTATCCCGATGGCACACGCCTGATGATCTTAGCGCCCTTGGTCAACGAAGAACTTGGTTCGCATGCCACGGTGCTTGAGCAAACGCGACGGGCTGGCTTTGTGCGGGTACGAGTGGATGGAGCAATTGTTGATCTTGATGAACCAATTGATTTGGATCATCGTCAAACCCATAGCATAGATGTGGTGGTTGATCGGCTGATTATTCGCCACAGCGAGGCCGTGAGCTTGAATGATCATCCAGATCGGGTGCGGGTGAGCGATTCGGTTGAAACAGCCTTGAAAACTGGTGCGGGAATGGTCTGGGTTCAGCCGCTTGATGGCCAACAGCTGCGTTATAGCGAACATGCTGCTTGCCCTGAACATGGGCCATTGGCCAGCGGCGCGATCGAACCACGCAGCTTTTCATTTAATAGCCCACATGGTGCTTGCCCTATTTGCGATGGATTAGGCACAGTTGATGATTTTGACCGGAACCTGTTACAATCTCAGGCAGCGCAAACCCTTGGCGAACTGCTTTCGAATCCACTTCGCGCCAGCACCACGACCTACCAACAATATTGGGAAGAAACCATCCAAGGTTTAGCCGAAGCTTTGGGCAACGATCTCGAACAGCCTGTTGACACAATGGCTAGCTGGGCGTTAGATTTATGGCTAGAAGGCACAATTCCAAGCGACGATCAACTGCATTTAAGCAAAAAGCTCCGCCAACAACTTGCCAACTGGTCAGGTTTGATCGGTTGGTTGCGTCAACATTGGCAACAAGCAAGCGAACAAGAGCGCGAAAGCCTCAGCATTTATCGTCAAGGTACCGTTTGCTCAGCCTGTGAAGGTTCGCGCTTGCGACCAGAGGCGCGGGCAGTTACACTACAGGGGCTAGCAATTGATCAAGTCACAGCAATGTCGATTGAGGCTAGTTTTGCTTGGGTTAGTGAACTACCAAACAAATTGCGGCGCGAGCGTGATCAACAGATTGCAGCGCCGATTGTGCGTGAAATGGGCTTGCGTTTACAGTTCTTGCGCGAAGTTGGCCTAGACTATTTGAGTTTAGCGCGAACTGCTGAGAGCCTATCGGGCGGCGAGGCTCAACGGATTCAATTGGCCACGCATATTGGAGCTGGATTATCCGGGGTCTTGTATGTGTTGGATGAGCCATCAATTGGCTTGCATCCACGCGATACTGAGCGTTTATTACAGACATTATTGCAACTACGCGACCTTGGCAATTCAGTTTTCGTAGTCGAGCATGATCCAGCGATCATTGCTGCTGCTGATTGGGTGGTTGAAGTTGGGCCGACGGCAGGCGTGCAAGGTGGCTATATTATGGCCAGCGGCACGCTTGAACAACTGATGGCGCAACCCAATTCTCAAACAGGCCAGTATTTGGCTGGGCAACGGCAGCTACGCCTGCCTCAAACACGGCGAAAGCCAACCCATGCTACACTAATGCTACGTGGAGCCAAACAGCATAATCTCAAAGATCTGGATGTAGCGATTCCATTGGGGTGTTTGGTTGCGATTACGGGAGTATCAGGTTCGGGGAAATCGACACTTATTCATGAGATTCTCTACCCACGGCTGGCCAACGAACTGCATGGAAGCCGCCTGCCAGTGGGCCGACATCGCAGCCTTGAAGGCTATGATCAACTTGAAAAAGTAATTGCAGTTGATCAAACGCCACTGGGGCGCTCAGGTCGTTCCAACGCTGCCACCTACACCGGTATTTTCGACGCATTGCGTCAATTGTTTGCTGGGACACCTGAAGCCAAAGCGCGAGGCTATGGAGCCAGTCGATTTTCCTTTAATCTTAAGGGAGGGCGGTGCGAACAATGTCGCGGCGAAGGTGTGGTAACGATTGCCATGCAATTTCTACCAGATTTAGCAGTGACCTGCGACGCATGCAGCGGGTTGCGTTATAATCGAGAAACCCTTGATATTCGCTATCGTGGGTATACCATTGCTGATGTGCTCGCCATGACCGTAGGCCAAGCCTTAAGCGTTTTTGAACGGCTACCGGCTTTGGCGCGAAAACTAGAGAGCTTGGTTGAGGTCGGGTTAAGCTATTTGACGTTAGGGCAGCCAGCGGCGACTCTTTCGGGAGGCGAAGCGCAACGGGTAAAACTGGCGGCAGAGCTAGCGCGTCGAGGAACAGGCCGAACCCTGTATATCCTTGATGAACCAACCACCGGATTATATTGGACGGATGTCGAACGGTTAATTGCGATATTGCAACGATTGGTTGATACAGGAAACAGCGTTGTGGTGATCGAACATCATCTCGACCTGATCAAGACCGCCGATTGGGTGATCGATTTAGGGCCGGAAGGTGGGGACACTGGTGGCCGGCTGGTAGTGGCTGGTACGCCGGAAGTAGTCGCTATGAATCAAGCTTCATGGACTGGCCGCTTCCTTCAAACCGTGTTAGCTTGACGGTATGCCCAAAGCGTGAACAGCAACTGTGAATTTGGGGCATTATAAAGGCACATTGTGTTGACGAAGGTATAGCCTTAATGTACAATGTGCGTGCTGGCCGGGCCACGTTCCGAACCACGCCGTGTTGCCCCACTGCGAAGCTCACAGCATAGTGCAAGGAGTTACTCATGGCAGAAGAGCGCACCAATACGTCTGACGAGCTTGAGCGCCTGTTCTACCCCAATAAAATCGCACGATTGTATCTTCTCAGTTTGGAAGATGTTATGGGCCGCACGGGGGTCAATGCGCTGCTAAATATGGCAGGGATGAAACACCTCGTCAATAACTATCCGCCCAACGACTTGAAACGCGAATTTTCGTTCTTTGATCTGGCAACGATCAGCGAAGCCACCGAAACAATGTTCGGTCCACGGGGTGCGCGTGGGATGGAACTGCGGGCCGGACGGTATGCGTTCAGTCTTGGGTTGAAAGAATTTGGCCCACTATTGGGGATGGCCGACCTTGCGCTCAAACTGATGCCCATGACCATGAAAATGAAGATCGTGTTGAATGCGGTAGCACAAACGTTTGACCGCTTCAGCGATCAGCCGAGTCGGGTGGAAGATCAAAAAGGTCGTTTCCTCTATTACATTGATAAATCGCCAGTGTTCTGGGGACGCGGCAATAGCACCCCGATCTTCTATTTGGCGCAAGGGATTATCGAAGAAGCCTTGACGTGGGTGACCGGCGGTCATAACTTCAAGGTCGAACAAGTTGCAAGTCCACGCAATGGCGATCCATATTGTGCGTTTGCCATTGACAAGGAGCCAATAGATTAGGACGATGTAAGTCTGCCAATCTGTGCGCTGGCGACGAGCAGGACGCTCACAGACATCCAACTGTAATCTGCTAGATTCCCATATTCGTGCAAATGCGAGTATAGTACATGGTAGATACCAGGTGGTTTCGGTGGTCGAAACGTCTTGAGCTGCAGGGACTCGTTATGAAACGGATTGTTCTCCGCGATCCTACGCTTATCGCTCCCTTTGGAGAACCAGCGCGTGATTTGCGGATTCTCAATAAGCCGCTGTGGCTGCTACACCGTGATCTGCTTGCACGCCACTGCCAAAGTGTTGCGGAAGTAGACGATTGGTCTGAAATTTCACCAAGTAGTGATGAACTCTTGGTGCATAAAGATAATCTCTATTTCAACCGCGATTTCATTGAGACGTTTATCGCTGAGGCACGCGCCACTGGGCAACCTTGCCAAGTGGCTTTTGCTGCTGATGATGCGATGATTACGGCCCATGCTTTGCGATTACAAGAGGGTATTCGCAAGCATGGCAACCATTTTATCGCCGACCTCTACTATTTCCCTCGCGGCGTTGTCCCGAATCCACAACCGCTGGTGATCGATACCAATGCCATGGAGATGGGCTACTACCATATTCCAAGCTATATGGCGCCCAACCAAGGGGATTTGGTATTCCAGGTGCCAATTCGTGCGTTTTGTTCAATCGAAAGCTGGGTCCATATTTTCATGACAAACTCTCCGCTCGGGGTGTTTGCATGGGGTCGGAAGCTCGAGCAAGAAGTTGCCGCAAGTTGGCGTTTGAAGTTGAAGATTGGCTTTCGCTCGTTCATCGAACGTAAGCACTTTCTTTCATCATCTCCGGTGGTCAAGATTGGCAAGAACTGCTCAATCGATCCTTCGGCGATTATTCAAGGGCCAACTGAGATCGGTAACAACGTGAATATTGGCGCTGGAGTGGTGATTACGAATAGCTTGATCGGTAATAACGTGACGATTATGCAAGGCTCTCAAGTGATGCTTAGCGTAGTCAGCGATCGTTGTTATTTACCATTCCGGGCTGCTCTGTTCATGACTGTCTTGATGGAAAATTCGATGGTGGCGCAAAATACCTGTTTGCAGTTATGCGTCGTTGGCCGTAATACCTTTATCGGGGCTGGCAATACCTGTACCGATTTCGATCTGCTGGGCAAGCCAATCAAGACGCTCCATCGCGGGCGCTTGGAAGAAGTTGGTCTGCCAGTCATCGGCTCGGCAATTGGCCATAATTGTAAAATTGGCTCAGGCTTTGTCATTTACCCAGCCCGTAATATTGAATCAGGCACGGTCTTGATTTATGGCGATGACCATTCGGTTATTCCTAAAAATGTTTCGAGTGGTATTTATACGCGCCCACCAGTTTTCTATCCCGACCGCGATCCGCGCGTTCAACGTATTCCAGTTAACGATCGCGTCGCAGATGAGTACCCAGCAGAACAATTCCGTGATTAACGCTGCATCGCACGCGGCGTGCGATGATGGAGGATACTGTGAGCAAAGAACGCATCTTAGTCGTCGAAGACCAAGCCGATATCTCTGGCTTGCTCAAAATTTACTTCACCTCGCAAGGTTATGAAGTGATGACCGCGATGCGCGGGCAGGTAGCGCTCGATCTTGTGAAACGCACGCCGCCGCATTTGGCCTTGCTTGATGTGAATTTGCCCGATATGACCGGGTATGATATTGGAAAAGCACTGCGTGCCAATGCCCGTACAAAGCATATTCCAATCATTTTCTTGACCGCCCGTGGTGAAAAAAGCGATAAAGGGATTGGCCTCGGTGAAGTCCAAGCCAATGACTATATCGTCAAGCCCTTCGATATCGAAGAAGTCCATATGCGGGTGCGCAATAACTTAGCCTTGGCTCGCGAAAAAAGCCGCACCCACCCGGTGACTGGCCTGCCAACCGCCGAATTGATTAACGAAGAACTCCGCCGTTTGCTCTCAGCCGAAATTTGGACGCTAGCAACCGTGCATATCAATGGCTTCGATACCTTTACCCAAGTCTATGGCTCGGTCGTCGGCGAGGATGTGCTGAAGTTTGGCGCATTGTTGATCAACGAAGTCGTCAGTGAGTTGGGTGGCCAAGAGGAGTTTATTGGTCAATTGGTCACTGGGCCAGATTTCTTGATTACGTCGATGCCTGAACGCGCCAAAGCAATTGTCGATCGCATCGCCGAACGCTTTGATCAAGAAATTGGCTTGCACTATAGCTATCCTGACCGTAAACGTGGCTATATTTTGGCCAAAAATGCCGATGGTACTGAACGCCAAGAACCACTGATGACGGTTTCAATCGGGGTGCTCGATAGCAACGATGGGCCATTCTACGATATCCGTGAACTCAGCGAAACGGCTGAAAGTGTGCGCCCATTGCCAAACCTGCAAGATGGTTCAGTTCGTAGCGCTGTGAAATTTGGCCGCTAAGCCAGGAGTTAATTCCTGTGCCTAAAGAACACAAATGCCCATGAAAATCTCTCCTCCTTCCACCGCAATTTGGCACGTGTTAACAGGCATTGCTCACCTCGCCCGTGAGCAATCGCCTGATTTGCCAACGTTCGCGCAGCGCTGTGCCGATTTGCTCAAGCAAAGCGGTATGTTTGCTCAAGGGGCGATCTTACGCCTTGGTCAACAACGTTCGTTGTTGACTGCATGGGGCATGAATAAACGCGCAACCAATCGGTTGTTGCCTGCTCGCGTTTTAAATGGTGGAAGTGAGGTTCGCCTACCCGATGGTTGGCAGATGTTTGAGATTGGCACTGCCGAGGTGCCTGGCGTTTTGGTCGCTCCAGTCACGATTGAGCCTGAACCACTTACGGTTTTGGTCGCTCAACTAACCAGTTTGTGGCAGGGCGTGGCCTTGCAAGAGGAATTTGCCCGCCGTGAACGCACGGTCGCGGCCATGACTGAATCGTTGCAAGGTTTGGCTCAGCAACTCAATGCCGACGATTTCTTGCAAACGTTGGTCACTCAAGCAACCGAATTACTGGGCGCTGCTGGCGGTGGGGTCTACATGACCGATTCCAACCAGCAATATTTGGAGTTGCGCCAAGTTGTGCAATTTCCGGCCAATTGGAATGGTGCCCGAATTCAGGTTGGCAAGGGTGTGGCTGGCAAGGTGGCCCAAAGTGGCAAGCCGATGCTGGTCAATGATTATGCCCAAGCGAAAGAAAAATACGATAATCTGCCCGAGGGCATTAACTTCACCGCTGTGATGGCCGCACCGCTCCGCGCCGACGAGGCGATTATTGGGGTCTTAGTGTTGGTGCATATCGAGCCTGATCGCGGTTTTCAAAATGCTGATTTGGCGTTGCTTGAATCATTCGCCGCCCAAGCTTCGTTGGCGATGCGCACAGCTAAACTCTTCGATGCCCAACGTCAACGCTCGCGCGAATTGTATTTGCTGTATGAAAATAGCTTGACGGTTGGCTCCTCACTTGATCTTAGCCATATTCTCAATCGATTAACTGAAAATGTTTTGCTGGCCCTTGGGGTTGAGCAATGTTTGCTGTTGCTATGGGATGATCGACGCAAGCTCTGTGAGTTGGTGGCCCAAGCAACTGACGACGATGCTGCTAATTCGCTCGATCTCTCGATTGGGGCAACCTATGAGTTGCGGCCTGAATCGATTTTGAAATTATCATTTGATACGCAACAACCGGTCGTGGTTGTCGATATTGATACTGACCCACGGATTAATGCTCAACGTTCATGGCTCAAGGCCCGTGGCATTCGCAGCGCCTTGGGCTTGCCGATGCTGCTCAAGGAGCGGGTAATTGGGACGTTGTTGTGTACCACCACCTCGAAAACTCGTACCTTCAACCCTGGCGAAATTACCTTGGCCCAAACCTTGGCGGCTCAAGCTGCCACAGCGATTGGCAATACCCGCTTATTAAACGATGAGCGCCGCCGCAATGCTGAGCTTTCAGTGCTGCAATCGCTGAGCGCCAAATTGACCTCAGGCGTGAGCCTGCAAGTTGCGCTCGAAAGCATCGGCGAAAGCGTTGTCCAGCTCTTTGATAATATCGACCTTGAAATTTGTCTCTACGATCCGCAAAATCAGGTTTTGAATAGCCAATTTGCCACCCCACGCACTCGCCAGCACTATGCTAGCGAAGGTGGTTCATATGGCATCGATCAAGGCTTGACTGGTTGGCTGGCGCGGCATCGCTCAACCTTGCGCATCGACGATTTGCAACGTCAAAAAATTGTTAAGCCAATTCGTCCGCACGAAACTGAAAGCGGCTTGGCTTTCCGCTCATTCTTGGGCGTGCCAATGTTGATTGGCGATCAATTGATTGGGACGTTGGAGCTTGGTTCAAGCACGGTTGGGCGGTTTGATGCTGAAGATGAGCGCTTGTTGAATATTATTTCTTCGCAAGCAGCCCAAGCGTTGCGCAATGTTCAACGCTACGAAGCCACCGACGAGGTGTTACGCGAACGGGTACGCGAGCTTTTGGCACTTCAACGCATTAGCCGTGAACTAACCTCGACCTTGCAGCTTGAGCAATTGCTGCCCGCGATGTTGACCGAAATCACCCAAGCTACAGGTTGTGGCTATGGGATTGTGGTGCTACATAACGAGGATGAATCGCTGCAAGTTATCGCGCAAACTGGCTACAACTCATCCGAAGCTGCTGGCGTGTTGGCGCTACCATTGCTGAATAATGGCTTGCTGAGTGCGCCAATGCAACGCGCCGAAGCCCTGATTTATGATGATGTAACCGTCTTAGAAGCGAATATTGCCTGGGGCGAAATTCGTTCGTTGCTCATGGCTCCAATTTTGTATGAAAATCGGGTGGCTGGGGCAATTATTGCCGGCGATGCTAAGGGTTATTCCTTCGATCACGCTGCGCTCGATTTCGTCCGAGCTGTGGCCGACCAAGCCGCTTTGGCGATTGGTAATGCCCAACACTATGAGGAGCAAGTTAAGCAACGTGAATTGTTGCAACAACGCGCTAGCCTCTTAAATGAAGTGCTGGAAATCGGTAACGCGCTACGGGCCGATATGGAGCTGAGCAATCTGCTTGAGCAAATCGCCTTTAGTGTGACCGAAGCCGCTGGCTATCGCATGGTCTTGTTCAATCTAATCGATCCGGTGCATCCGACGATTATGCGCACTGCCGCTGGGGCAGGGATTGCGCTCTCTGATTTGGAACAATTGCGCAGCGAAGATATTTCGATTGAAACTGTGCACCCCTTGCTCGATCCCCAGTATCGGATTGGTCGGGCCTATTACATCACCCGCGGCAGCGATTCGAATGCTTGGCACGATGGCGATCAACTGCTTGTGCCGCTCTACTCGACCGAACGCGAATTGATTGGGATCATGACGGTCGATGATCCGTTTACCCACGAAGCGCCAACCCGCCGCACGGTTGAAACATTGGAAATTTTCGCCAACCAAGCTGCGATTGCAATCGAAAATGCTTGGCTGTTTGATCAGCGTTCACGCCAAATTGCCGAGCTGGCGATTATCAACCGCATTAGCCGTGCGGCAACTGCTAGCCTCGAATTTAATGATTTGGCGCGTGAAGTCTACAATGTGCTACGTGAAAACCTGCCAATTCGCGCCTACTATTTGGCAGTTTTTGATACCCAGCGCAATAGTGTGGTCAAATCGTTGGCGATTGATGACGAACACTTTATGCCCGATGTGGTCAATGGGCCAATTAACGAAAGCTCGTTGATGGCACGAATCATCAAGCAGCGCAAAACGTTGTATTTCAATGATATGACCACTGAATTTCATTATGACGAGGATAATAGCCCACCGCGTAATGATGAAGGCAATAGCACCGATGTTCCGCGTTCGTGGATTGGCGTGCCGCTGTTGCTGGGTGATGGTACGGTGCGTGGGGTGCTTTCGCTGCAACATAATGAAGCTGGGCGCTATGGCGAACGCGATGCGGCAGTGCTCGATACGATTGCCAACCAATTGGCTGTGGCAATTGAAAATTCGCGCCTCTACACCGATACCCAATCGCGCTTGAATGAATTGGCGCTGATCAACAAAATTGGTAGCCTGACCAATTCAACGCTTGATTTTGTCGAAATTCTCAAGGGTGTTTACGAATCATTGCGCACAACCTTGGAATTGAACGTCTTTTATAGCTTCGTCTACGATCCAACTCATGGCGAGATTGTGCTGCGGGTCAATGTTGAAGAAGGCAAATTCTTCATCGAGGAGCAACGCGAGAAACTGTTGCCCAACTCACCATCAGCCCATGTTGTCAATGCCCTTGAACCCTTGGTCTTCCGTGATATGCCCCAAGAAATTGAGGGTAAATATACGATCAAGCGCTTTGGCAACCCCGATAAATGGGTGCGCTCGTGGGTTGGCGTGCCACTGAAGATTCGCGATGACACCGCTGTGGGGATGCTCTCGGTTCAGCACTACGAGCCAAATATCTATAGCGAACGCGAAGCTGAGTTGCTGCAAACGATCGCTAGCCAAGTGGCCTTGGCGGTGCAAAATGCCCGACTCTTCGGTGACCGCGAACGCCAAATTCGCGAGTTGGATGCAATTAGCCAAATTGGCCAGTTGATGAGTGCCTCACTTGATCTGAGTGAAATGCTGGGCTTGACCGCTGAATACTTGCAAGAAGTAACTTCAGCTCCAGTCTTCTACACCATGATCTACGATGCTGAGCACGACCAAATTACCGATGGCTATGCAGTCCAAGAAGGTGTGCCAGCCGAACGAACGCCACGTGGTAAGCCACGCCCAGGCAGCCCAAGCGCGTGGGTGGTGCAAAATCGTGCGCCCTTGATTTTGGCCGATGTAACTAACAAAGCTGAATTGCAACAAAAGGGCGTTCAGCCAATGGCTAATCCAATCGAGGGCAAAAATAAATCGCCACGCTCATGGATTGGCGTGCCGATTATTGCTCGCGACGGCGCACCGATTGGGATGCTCTCGTTGCAAGATTATCGGCCAAATGCCTTTGATCAGCGAACTGTCGCCTTCTTAACCAACGTGGTTTCGCACATTAGTTTGGGCGTGCAAAAGGTTCAGCTGTTCAACGAACGTGATCGCCAAATTAAAGAGCTGGATGTGATTCGCCGCGTCGGCCAAGTCACCAGCTCAACCTTGAACGCTGATGAATTGATGCAAGGCGTGTATAACGTGCTGCGTGAATTCTTGCCGATTGATATCTTCAATCTCAGCGTTTTCGATAGTGATTTGACGGTGCGTAGCCATAGCTTTGTGATCGATCGTGGCTTGATTATTCAATATCCCAAAGCTACGCCGATTACGCCACACTCGCTGACTGCTTGGATTTTGGAGCATCGTCAACCTTTGCTGTTCAAGCATGTTGACGAGGAAATGAAGGCCTATCCTGATATTCACCCACGGGTGCAATCTGCCGATACCGTGCTTTCACAATCGTTGATGGGTGTGCCATTGCTCACCAGCAGTGATGAACCACTGGGAATTTTACTGCTTCAACACTATAAGCAAGCAATGTTCGATGAACGTGATTTGCAATTGCTGATCAACGTGGCCTATCAGGTAACGTTGGGGATGCAAAATGTGTTGTTGTATAGCCAAACTCAGGATGGTTTGGAGCAACTAGCAACTGAAGCTGAACGTTTGGCGCTGATCAATCACGTTTCTGATCTGACCGCCTCGACGCTTGATACCCAAGTGCTCTACGATTTGGCGGTTGAAGAAATGGCCCAAGTGACCGATGCTTCGCAAGCTCGCTTGGTGATTTTTGATTACGAAGCCCAAGTTGGCTATACCCGCGCCGAATTCCCCAAAGGCGATCTGAGCATCGAAGTTCCGGTTGCCAACAACGGCACAATTCCATGGATGCAGCGCCATCGTCGCCCATTGGTGATCAACAAGCCGCTTGAGCACGAATTAACTGAATCGTTCCGCGAAACGATCAACCAATTGGGCATTCAGGCGTTGATGTTGGTTCCGCTGATCGTCAAGGGCGAAGTGGTTGGCTCGATTGGGCTTGATCATATTGGCGAGAGCCGTCATTTTAGCCAACGCGATGCTGAAACCTGTCAAACCATCGCCAACCAGATTTCGCAAGGCTTGGAAAATGCCCGTTTGTTTGCTGAAACTGAGCGTCAAGCCCATGTGCTGAGCCGCAAAGTTGGTGAATTGTCGGTGCTCTTGGAAGCAGGTCAAGCACTTAGCTCAATCCACGAACCAACCCAAGTCTTAGATACCTTGGTGCGCTTGGTGGGTCGCCAACTCAATATCGAAACTGTGATTCTGTTTACTGGCGATGAAGAACTCCAGCCAGTAGCTTCGTTGGGTCTGCCAAGCGATTTTGTGCAAGGCTTACGGGTCAAGCGCGGCGAGGGCTTGGTTGGTACAGTCGCTGAGCAACGCAAACCACTGACCACCAGCGCCACCGATGGCAATTCATCAATCATCTCACAATATACTGAATTCAATCGCGACCATGGCCTCTCGGTCTTTATGGGTGTGCCGATTGTTTATCGCAATGAATTGTTAGGTGTGCTGAGCGTGATGTCGGGCACAGGAGCATTATTCAGCGAAGATGATACGGCGCTGTTGAGTGCTTTGGCCGACCAAGCGGCAATCGCAATTGAAAATACCCGCCTGTTCGTGGAGCGCGAACGCCAAATCACGGTGCTGCAAGCATTAAATGATGTGACCCAAGCGATCACTTCGACGCTTGATCCACAAACTTTGCTGCGCCAATTGCACCTGCGTTTGAGTAGTGTGGTCGATACGCGCTACTCGTTCATCGTGCTCTACGACAGCGATCATAATGTGCTGACCTTCCCAGTGGTGATGAATGCTGGCCGTGAGGAGCGGCTAGAGCCGCAAGCGTTGGCTGAAGGCGTGTTAAGCCGAGTGATTCGCGGTCGGCGCACGATTGTGTTGAACACAAGCGAAGAAACTGCCAATGCCTCGCGTTTCTTGCTGGGCCACGACACCCCGATGGCTTCGTGGGTCGGGATTCCGATTATGCTGGGCGATATGGTTTTGGGGGTTATCACCATCCAAAGCCCAAATCAACGGGCATTTAGCACTGAAACCATTCAATTCTTGCAAGCAGTCGCCAGCCAAACCGCAATCGCGCTTGAAAATGCCCGCTTGTTTGCTGATCGCGAACGTCAAGTAACCGAAGCGGCAATTTTGTCGTCGATCAGCCAATCGATGACTGCAACGCTCTCGCCTGAGGAATTGGCTAGCTCAATTTTGAAAGGCTTGACTGAAATCTACAATACTGACAATGCCTATATCGTGTTCTACGATGCGCCAACCAATATGATCTCGACTACGGTTGGCTTTAGCAATGGTCAGCCCTATTCGTTGATTTCGCATGTGTTGAGCAATAACTTCCTCAAAACGATGTTGTTTGAGCAACGTCCATTGATGTTCAACAGCAGCAGCGATTTATTGAATGAGCGCTTCTCGCCACGGCTAGAGGGCATTCCCGATGCAATTGAGCCAGAATCGGTGATTGCGGCTTCGATCACCATGGGTAGCCAAACCTATGGGATGAATATCAATCAGCCGTTGGGCGTGATTGTCATTCAAAGCCCGCAACCCAACACATTTAGTCGGGCACAACTTCAGTTCCTTGAATCATTGGCTAACCAATCGTCGGCAGCAGTGCAAAAAGCCATGCTGTTTACCGAACGTGAGCGCCGGATTCGCGAATTGGATACGCTTAACCGCATCAGCCAAGGGATTACCTCAACCATTAGTTTGGATGAAATCTTAGAACGCTTGTATGCTGGTTTGGGCGAAATTGTCGATGTTAGCACTGCCTTCATTGGCTTGTACGATCCGCAAACCCACTCGATGGAATTCCGCGAAGCTCATGATCGGGGTGCACCAGTCACGATTGGTTCACGTCGATTGTCGGTTGGCGTGCCAGCGTGGGTTATCGAGCATCGCCAGCCGTTGTTGCTGAATACCTCGGAAGAGGCCAACGAATATCGTGATGCCCAAACCCAAATCACCTCGGAAACCAGCGCCATGCGGGTTGGTGGCCAAGGTGAGATTGAACAATCGTATCTGGTTGTGCCAATTGTGGTTGGCGTTGATGTAATTGGGATTATCAATATTCAGAGCTATGAAGAATATTCGTTCTCTGAATATGATATGAGCTTCGTCACCACGGTGGCGGCGCAGGCAGGCGCGGCGATTGCCAATGCTCGCCTATTCTCCGAACGCGAACAATCGATTCAGCGCTTGAACACCTTGAACAATATCGGTCAAGCCTTGAGTTCAACGGTGCGTTTCGACGACTTGCTGCGGGTGATTTACGAGCAAACTGGCAAGTTGGTCAAAACCGAAAACTTCTATCTGGCGCTGTATGATGAGCGCAATAAAGAAGTGACCTTCCCGCTGTATTACGAATATGGCCATGCAATCAACGTCATGCCACAGCGCGGCGTAAATGGCTTGACTGAATATGTCATTCGTAAGCGCCAACCATTGTTGCTGCAAGGCCCACATATCGCCGAACGCATGACCGAAATGAAGGTCGATCAAGTTGGCGATATGGCTCGTTCATGGCTAGGGATTCCGCTGATCGCCGCTGATAAGGTTGTCGGGGTTATGACGGTTCAAAGCTATGAGCAGGATAATGCCTATAGCGATGAATTGGTGCAATTGTTGCTCACGATTGCCTCGCAAGCCGCCCAAGCCCTAGAAAATGCGCGGCTCTTCTCGGAATCACGCCAAAGCGTGCGCGAACTTTCGACGCTTTCAGAAACCAGCGTTTCCTTGGCCAGTACCTTGGAAATCGACGAATTGATGGCGATCAGTGCTTCGAGCGCAATCGAAATGTCGCGGGCCGATTTCGGCGGAATTATCGTGGTTGCAGGCGATGGCTACACAATTACCAACTCGTTGGCGCTCAATCGCGACCACATGGAATTGGAACTGCCTGATACCAACGAGCTTGATGTTGGCAGCATGGAAATTTTGCGGCCATTGCGCTCAGGCCATCCATTGGCCTTGTTCGATGCCAGCACCGACGAAGGCTTAGCGCCATTCGTCAATAGCATCGGCATGCGTGGCTCGATCTTCTTGCCAATGTTGCGCGAAGGTTTGCGCGGCGTGGTGTTCGTGGGGATGGACGAACCATTTACCTTCAACGAACGCACAATTTCGAGCTTGATGATTTTGGCAACCCAAATTGGCCAAGCGATCAATAATGCTCAATTGTTCGATCAAATTCGCCGTTTCAACCTTGAACTCGAAGAAATTGTTGATCAACGGACTTTGGAACTTAAGGGCGAAAAGGAACGGGTCGAAGCGCTCTACAATATTGCAACCGAACTTGGGACGACCCTCGACCGCGATGAACTCTTGTTGCGCACACTTGATCTCGCGGCTTCGGCCTTGATGGTCCGACGTGGGGCGGTCTTCTTGCTCGACCGCGAATCCAAAGATTTGGTGTGTCATGCAGTGCTCAACGAAGAATTGGGCTTGAAATCAATCGAAACGCGAGTACGCTTCCAACACCCAGGCTTGGCCAACTGGATCATCGAGCACAACGAAGGCGTGGTGATCTCCGATGTTTGGTTGGATGAGCGCTGGACGAATGCTCAAAGTGGTCGCGGCGACGATGTACGCTCGGTGATTGCCGTGCCCTTGCTTTCGAGCGACGCACCGCAAGGCGTGTTGATGCTCTATAGCAACGAAATTGGCTTCTTCACCCAAGATCACCTGCGCTTCCTTTCGACGATTGGCGGCGAAGTTTCTTCGGCCTTGCACAACGCCGACCTTTACACCTTGGTTTATGATTCGGCTGACCGACTCTCTGATGCGATGTGGCAACAACGCGAAGAAGCTAGCAAGACCGCCGCTATTCTCCAGAGTGTTTCGGAAGGGGTTATGGTGCTCGACCACCAAACCGAGAAGATCATTCTGTATAATCCAGCCGCCGAAGATGTGCTGCGGATTCCACGCTCGGAAGTGATGCACAACAGCTTGCAAGTGGTGGCGGCTCCGCGCAACGAAGAAGAACTCCACGAAGAAGGCCGTTCGTTGCTGCTGTATGCTGGTTTGCACGAAGGTATTCAGGTGGTGCAACGCTCCGAAGGCGTGCATCGCAGCATGATCGAATTGCCAGGCCAATCGATTGCGGCCAACTTTGCCCCAGTGGTTGGCGAAGAAAGCTCACGCTTCGGGGTTGTGGTGGTCTTGCGCGATATCACCCGTGAAGTTGAAGCCGATCGAGCTAAACGCGACTTTGTGGCTACGGTTTCGCACGAGTTGCGCACACCACTTACCCCAATTCGCGGCTTTGTCGATTTGCTCTTGCTCGGTGCAGTTGGTCAACTCTCCGACCCACAACGCGAAATGTTGAACACCGTCAAGACCAATGCAATGCGCATGGTGGGCTTGGTCGAAGACCTGTTAGAAATTGGGCGCTTGGAAGCAGGCAAGATCGTCTTGAACACTGCGCCGAACCAAATCAACCAATTGGTACGCGATATCGTGGCGACATGGGGCCTTGAGATCGAGAAGAAGAATATGACGCTGAAACTCGAGCTTGACGACACATTGCCATTAATCGAGTATGATAGTAAGCGGATTGGACAGGTCTTGACGAACATGGTTTCGAATGCGATCAAGTATACCTACGCTGGTGGCGATGTGATAATCCGCACCTTCATCAACGAAGACAAAATGATCCAGCTTGATGTCAAAGATACCGGGGTCGGTTTGACAGCCGAGCAACAAAAGAGCATGTTCAAACGATTCTATCGAGCCGATAGTCCCCTACGTGATGAAGTTGGCGGCACAGGCTTAGGGCTTTCCATCGCTAAGTCGTTTATCGAATTGCATAATGGCGATATGTGGGTGCAAAGTATCTATGGTGAGGGCAGTACATTCAGCTTCTCGCTACCAGAAGTGCAACCACGCCCCGACTTAGGCGAACGTGATGAGGTCTAGCATCGGCAGAACACAGGAGCTTCGATGGGCATGATCAAAATTCTCGTTGCAGACGATGAGCCAGATGTGCTGTTTATGACCAGCTTCAGCCTGCGGAGCCTTGGCGGGTTTGAGGTGATCGAAGCACATAATGGAGCAGAAGCGGTTGAACTAGCCCTTCAGGTTACTCCAGAGTTGCTGGTTCTTGATATTAAAATGCCACGGATGACTGGCTACGAAGCATGTCGTGAGTTGCGCAAGTATCCACAATTTGCTTCGACACCAATTATTTTGCTATCGGCTAAAGGGCAAAAAACCGAAATTGAGGAAGGCTGGGAATCAGGCGCGACTGAGTATATGCTCAAGCCCTATGCCCCAGCAACACTCATTGGTCGGGTGCGCGAATTGTTGAGTACGCGGGCATGAGTGCAATTTTTATCGAAAATCGGGTCGTGCATTACGAGGTTTTTGGCCGTGGTCAGCCAATTATCTTCTTGCATAGTTGGCTTGGCTCTTGGCGCTATTGGGTTCCATCGATGGAGATGGTCTCCGATCGCTTTCGGGCCTATGCTCTCGATTTTTGGGGTTTTGGCGATTCGGATCGATCGATCGGTACCTACAATATCGATGCCTATGTTGAGCAACTTTTAGCCTTTATGCGCGAATTGGGGATGGTTCGCACCAACCTGGTTGGCCATGGCCTTGGCGGCATGGTGGCAATTCGGGCGGCGGCGCAAGCTCCCAATAGTTTTATCAAAGTGATCACCTCGAACATGCCCGTGTATGGCGAGCCGTTGAGCACCTTGGTGAAGCCCAGCACGCTTTCGCGCTTGATGGGCAAATCGAACCCCAATGAAACGTGGAGCAAGCTGCTCAAAAATATCAAAATCGATGATGACACCTATCGCGAAGTGCTGGAAGATACCAACGCTACTTCGGGCGATGTGATTCAGCGGGTGTTTGATTCGGTGCTAGCAGCTGACTTGCGCTCGACCCTTGAAACACTCAAAACCCCAACTTTGGGCATTTATAGTGGCAATGATCAAATTGTTGCCCGCGATCATGCTCAATTGTTTGAAACTGCGGCGATTGAACACCAAGTGCTGACAATGGAAAATAGTACCCACTTTCCATTCTTGGATATTAATTCGCAGTTCAACCGCTTGATTCTCGATTTCTTTACCAGTCGTGGCGCAAACACTGTCCAAATTAAGGAAGAGTGGCGGCGACGGATTAGCCAATTCGAGTATTTGTAGGCGCTTAAAAACGATGATTCGTAGCAACCGTCACCACGGCTGTGGTTGGCGGTTTTTTTATATGCTGGGGATCGGTTGTCGGGGGTTGGGGATCGGAAAAAACCTTAGAATATATAGGGCTTAGAGAATGGGGCTATTGGCTCAAGGCTTTGGGCTATGTGGCGATCAATTTGTGGAATTCGGGCAATTCGTGGCTAAAAAATGGCTATGGGCTATAGACTATCGGAGATTTATTGGTATGTCTATAAGTTATTAATTCTATAGCCAAAAGCCTAGTACCATAAATGCTTCGCGGTTAAAAATCTGAACCCTGACAACTAACCCCTCATTTAATAGGAAGATCATGCAACTGCTACTTGGTGGAACAATTTTTGGGGCCACGCTCTTGGGCGTGATGGTTCGTCCGCGCAATATTTCGGAAGCTTGGGTCGCGTTACTTGGCGCAGTTGCCATGTTATTGGTCGGGATTTTGCCACTGAAGGCAATTTTGCCGACGCTTGTCCGCGAATGGAATGTGTATGGTTTTTTTGTGGGCTTGATGCTGATTGCCTTTTTTGCCGAGCAAGCTGGGGTGTTTCAAGCCTTGGCGTTACAGGCGGCGCGTTGGGCCAATGGCTCAGCACAGCGTTTATATTTGGCAGTATTTTTGGTGGGCACGCTGATTACGGCGGTGCTCTCCAATGATGCGACAGCCTTGATTTTAACCCCAGTGGTTTGGACTTTGGCCAGCCGTTTACGCTTGCCAGCTTTGCCATTTATGTTTGCTTGTACCTTTATTGCCGATACTGCCTCGACTTTGCTGCCCGTTTCCAACCCGATTAATATTTTGGTGCTAACCCGCTTTAATCGTGAGTTGCTAGAATATTGGGCCTATTTGTTGGTGCCATCGCTGGTGTGTATTGGCTGGAATATTGGGCTATTTGCCTGGTTGTTTCGGCGCGATTTGCAGGGCAGCTATGATTTGGCGCTGCTTGATGATTTAACTATCGCCAACCCACGCCTTTATCGGGCAACCCTTTTTGGCTTGGCAAGCATCGCTGTGGCCTATGTGGCTGGCTCGTTGTGGCATGTGCCATTGGCCTTTGTGGCTTTGGCTGGGGCCGCTCTCTTAGCGGCAATTAGTTGGTGGAACGGCACGTTTAAACCCAAACAAGCCTTACATGAATTATCACCAGCATTGTTTGGCTTTATTAGCGGCATGTTTTTGGTTGTACGGGCGATTGAGCAATTAGGCTGGACTGAACGCTTTGGCGCGAGTTTGTTACAGGGCAGCGGCGCGAGTTTGGGCAATATTGCGCGGGTGATTTTCGGTAGTGCGCTTGGCTCGAATATGATCAACAATGTGCCAATGACCTTGGTGATGACCTCGACCCTTGAACATTTGCCCAGCACGCCCGAGCCTGCTTTGATTTATGCCACCATTTTTGGGGCTGACCTTGGGCCAAATTTAACGATTGTTGGCTCGTTGGCTACCATGCTGTGGTTGGTGATTTTACGGCGCAAGGGTCTGGAAATTAGTGCCAAACAATACTTTAAATTGGGCTTGCTGTTTGTGCTACCATCCTTATTAATTGGTACATTTTGGATGTGGCTGATGGCATGAATTATTACTTCTTTGACCAATTAACCCGCTGGCTGGAACGGCGAGGTATGGATTATACTCGTCCGATGCAAACCAACCCGCAGGCTGCCGATGTGCATCTGCGTTGGGTTGCGCCGCTGCCACTAATTGGCAAAGTGACCAATGATCTCGCTTTTTGGGATTTTGATCGGCTGGCGATTGAGCCTGAGCATCAAGCCTATGCCTTAGAACAAGCCAATTTGGCCCAATTAACCTTGGTCGAGGCTAATTTTGTGCGGAAACGCTGGCTACGCTTGCATCTTCCGAATGCAGTTACGGTTGCCGTGAGCGCCCGTAAATTTAGCGCCGAATGCATTAAATTGGTTGAGCAACCGTTTTTTGCTTGGACTGGTGGCTATGCTTGTTCGATGATCTTGCTCAACCCACGTGGCTATAGCATTATTCATCAGCGAACTTGGCCGCGCTCAAGCCTGCCACCCAAAATAGCGATTGATTTCGTCCAAACAATGCTGAAAACCTTAGATTCGTAGTTGAGGTAGCTATGCAATCGATTGAATTATCCGATGCAACTGGATTTTTAGAACGCTACGCCGATATGCCCATTCCTGGCCTGTTGCCGCGCAATGTCGATGTTTGGTTGCCGGCCAACTATCATAGTAGCAGCGAAGCTTTTCCGGTAATTTATATGCACGATGGCCAAAACTTGTTTGACCCAGCCTTAGCCTATATCGGAGTTGATTGGGGAATTGACGAGGCGCTCGAAAATCTGATTGCCAGCCAAACGATCAACGGGGCAATTGTGGTTGGCATTTGGAATAGCGAGCAACGGATTCGTGATTATTTGCCAGCCAAGCCATTTCATTCTGCTAGTGCCGCGATGCAAGCCCAATTTGAAGCAGCGGTTGGTGGTGGCCCGCTTTCCGACGAATATTTAGCATGGATCGTCAAAACGCTCAAGCCGCAGATTGATACACGCTATCGCACTCACCCTGAGCCTGAGCATACCAGCATTATGGGTGCAAGTATGGGCGGGCTGATTTCGCTGTATGCCTTGGTGCAATATCCCAAAGTTTTTGGCAATGCTGGTTGTGTTTCAACCCACTGGCCGATTGGGGCTAGCCGATTGGTGGCTTGGCTGGGCAAACGTTTGCCTAAGGCTGGCAAGCATCGAATCTATTTCGATTTTGGCACTGAGGATCTTGACGCTGAGTACGAACCCTATCAAATTGAGATGGATGGGTTTATGCAGGCAGCAGGATATATTCAAGGCGACGATTGGCTTACCCAGAAATTTGTGGGGGCGGGCCATTCTGAGTTGGCTTGGCGCGAACGAGCTGAATTGCCGCTGGCCTTTTTATTGGGAGCGAGCGTGTGAGAATTTTAATTATTGCCTTTGGCACACGCGGCGATGTTCAGCCGATGGTGGCCTTGGGCTTGGCCTTGCAAGCGCGTGGGCATTCGATAACCCTGTTGGTCAGCAGCAATTTTAAAAGCTGGGTTGAGGAGTTTGGGTTACAAGTGGCGACTGCGCGGGTCGATATTCAGCAAATGATGTTGAGCGATCATGGCAACGATTGGGTCAAACATGGGGCTAATCCAATTAAACAGCGCAATGCGATGCGCCGTTTGTTGAAGCAACATGCCTTGACCATGGTTGAAGATGCTTGGCAAGCGGCCCAAAACTGCGATGTTTTGATCAGCAGTTTTACCTCGGATGTCTTTGCAGTGACCTTGGCTGAAGTGTTGAATGTGGTGCATATTAGCACGCCACTGCAACCAGCGATGTTGGCCACCCGTTGCGGCCCTGCCAGTGCGGCAGCAATTCTACCAAACCACGAGAGCATCATTAATTATTGGTTTGGGCGCTGGGTGCTTGAGCCATTTATGTGGCAAGTTGGCGGCGATTTTATTAATCAGTTTCGCCAGCAACAGCTCAAATTGCCAGCCCAAAGTGTGCGCGAATATGCTCAGCGCTTACGTCAAACCACCATCATTCAAGGCTATAGCTCGGCAATTATTCCGCATCCTAGCGATTGGCCCGCCAATATTCAGACGGTTGGTTATTGGATGTTGCCGCCAGATGAAGCTTGGCAAATGCCGCCTGAGCTTGAGCAATTTTTGGCCGATGGCCCAACTCCAATCTATATTGGTTTTGGCAGTATGACCGGAGCCAATCCCGATGCTTTTACCGAACTGCTGCTCAAAGCTGTGGCGCATAGCGGGCAGCGGGCAATTATCCAAACTGGTTGGGCTGGCTTAGGCCAAATCGAACTACCCAAAACGGTTTTTCGGATTGGCTCAGCGCCGCATGAACGACTTTTTCGCCATGTCAAAGCGGCGGTGCATCATGGCGGGGCTGGCACAACGGCTGCAAGCTTGGCCGCTGGTTTGCCAACCGTCATCGTGCCGCACTTGGGCGACCAGTTGCGTTGGGGGCAGCGCGTGTATGATTTGGGCTTAGGGCCAAAGGGGATTCCGCGCAATAAACTCACTGTTGATCGTTTGGCTTGGGCGATTTCGCAGGCCGCTAATACACCGAGCATGCAGCACAATGCCCAAGCTATGGCCAAAACGTTGCAAGCCGAGCAAGGTATCAGCCGCGCCGTCGAAATTATTGAACAACGGATACAAGCTTAGTTTTGGAATGCTAGTGAGGCGCTCGCAATGCGCTATTTTTCGCAACAAAAGCTTGATCAACTGCTGGCTGCGCACGCCGAATGGTTGCAAGAACCGCTTGGCGAAGCCTTGAGCTTGCGCAATTGTGATTTGCGGGGCATGGATTTGCGTGGACGTTCGTTGATGCGTATGCAGTTTGAAAACGTGGTGTTGGCAGGCTGCGATTTGCGTGATTGTAATTTTTTTGGGGCAACGTTGCGCAAGGTCGATTTACAAACTGCCGATTTGCGTAAGGCCTGTTTTGCTTCGAGCTTTTGCGAGCAAATTGATGCCCGTGACAGCAATTGGCAACAGGCTGATCTGATCAGTGCAATCATTAAACTCAGCGATTTTAGCCAAGCCAATCTGACCTATGCCGATCTGAACAAAACCAGTTTTGAGACCAGCGTTTTGGATCAGACAAGGCTTAGTTATACCCATGCGGTGCGTTTTAGTCTGAGCCGTAGCTCAGCTCGTAACGCCCAATTTGATCATGCCATCCTTGATTTTGCGACGATTTACGCTTGCGATTTACGGGGTGCAAACTTAAATGCAGCCAGTTTACGCAAGCTCAAAAGCTTTGAGCATGTAGCGGTGGCTAATTTGCAAGCTAAGGATGTGGTGGTTGAGGGTGGGCGGTTTACTGGTTGGTTTGATGCCAGCCCTGAGGCCGATGGCAGCCAACGCCACGATGCTGATTGGATGCGAGCCAAGCTGCTTGAGGCTTGAATCAATTTGATCAAATGAGTGGCGCAATTTAGTTAACCCCTTGATCAACCGATCAAGGGGTTTTGCTTGGTCTTGTTCTTGCAACGCGCTAGCTGGGGCAAAACAGGCTTTAGCCTAAAAAGACTAACCTGATCAAGATACTTAACAATAACTAACTAGCTAGCTGCTAGATTGCAGCTTTTTCTTAATAAAGATCTTGACGTAAGCTGGTTTTTATACGATGATACTGCTACATTTCGGTTTTTTACCCCACATTCGGTCAACGAGAGCAAGGGCATTCCCGAGGTTGAAGCGCACTTTTAAGGAGTATTGGCATGGGAGCTGAAATCGTTCAAGCTCAGTATGACCAACTCACTCAAGTTGCAAGTCGGTTTGGCAAGCAATCGGAGGTAGTTGATCAAATCAACAGCCAGATTCGCCAGAGCTATGAAAGTTTAGCCAATGGCGGATGGATGGGTGATGCGGCAAAGGCATTTTTTAATGAAATGCAGACGGAAATTTTTCCCACAATGCAACGTCTCACTAATGTATTGCGGGAAGCTCAAACGGTAACCCAACAAATTAGCACAGTCTTTCAGCAAGCTGAACAAGAGGCGGCTAAAGGTATCTCGTTTGGCGATGGCGGAGCTAGCTCAAGCGCTGGTAGCGGTGTTTCGTTCAGCGCTGCGGCAGGTAATGCAGCAGGCTCGGCGGCGGCGAATCAGTTGCCACCACCACGCATGTACATTGTCAATGGGATTAACGCCAGCGAGCCAGATGGTACTCCAGGCGAAGGGCCACAGCAACTGGCTGGCTTGTTGGCTTCCCACGGCTATGATCCTAGCCAAATCAAGGCGATGCCAGCAATTTACAATACCAACTACACCACCAACTTGCAAGGCACCAATCTGCAAGGCACCAATCATGGTGGTTGGTTGTCGCCCGTCGATTGGCTGACCGGAGCCGGAGCCTCAGTTGTTAATGGGATTACAGGCGCTGGTGCAACGGTTGTCAACGGGGCTTCAATGTTGTTTAATACTGGAGTCGGGGTCAGCGAAGTTGTGCAAGAGTATACAATGCAAGATCAAGGCAAGTATACTCAAGAAAGCTACAACTTTATTCAACAAGACCTTGCCCGTAACCCATTATTGCCTGGCCAAACCGTCATGCTGATTGGGCATAGCGGCGGTGGGGCGGTTGTCAGTAACCTCGCGCCAATGCTTGAAAATAACATGGGCGTTGATGTTTCTGGGGTGGTTACGCTCGGATCGCCGGTAGCCAACGCTGATCGGGCGATGCAATATGCCAAATTCCTCAGCGTTAGCGACAAAGGCGATTATATTGGCCAACCATGGATTCGCTCCGATGAAGGGCGTAATTTCCTAACTCCAGGCTTGATGACTGGGATCTTAGCGCCTAAATCCTTGCCATTGGTTGTACCAGGGGTGCTTGGAGCCGATAACGCCTCCCGTGATGCTGGCATCAATTACTTTACGACCAACGCCAATGCGGGCAACCCAATTAGCAATCACAACTCCTATTGGACGAGCAACGATGTGGTTAGCATCATTAAAAACAGCTATCCCCAAGTTGCTCCATACCTGAAGTAATCCATGCAGGTTGTGTGTAGAGTATGGTGGGGGATGCTTGCAATGGGATTGTTGGCATCACTCTTTGGATGTGGATCAAGTGCTGTTCCCGAGGCCGTGCGTAACGGCCTCGATGAACAGTCGATTCAAACAATTGGCACACTTGATATCAGCCCGTGGTTGGGTGACAAACCACGCTATCGCCGTTTAAGCTTGATTCGAGCTCAAACCGTGGCTGGCGAACCAACAACGATTGCCTACCTTGAGCCAAATGCTGGTGCAGCGGCGTTTGCGCTTCCTTTGACTCAGACTTTTCCCGAAGCCCCGCTGCAAACAGCCTTATTCGAGATCGATGGCTATCGGCTGATTGTTGGCTTGGTTGATGATAGTGTTATGGGTGAACTCACAACGATCGAATTTGAACGTGAAGAACCAGATCAAACTCGTTGGTTAGAAGCATTAAAAGTTAGTAAACTTAATAAACGGACATTTGTGATTCCAATCGCCCCGAATGAACAAGCGCAATGGCCAACGGTCCAACGGATTGCGGTGAACACTCGTGAATCGCGCCAACGTGGGGTCGATGATCGCAATGCTTCGGGCCACGAATGGGACCATCAATATTCCAACCCGATTGCAATTGACAGTACCTTTGCGGTTGTACCGTAGGAGATTAGGGCATGACAACCCCCCAACCCTTGGTCGCAGTAACACTTTCACGCAGTGAATTGCTGTTAATTAGTGCACTCTTGAAAGCTCCCGCTTTGATGGGTGTTCAAGCGACCACCGCCGATGAGAATCAACGCGCTTTGGAGTTGTTGCAGGCTGAACATTCGCTCCGTGCTCGCAACGCTGCGGCGGTAGATGAAAATGGTCAATTATTAATTGTTCGAGATTTGCTTGGAGTTGTGGCAAGTTGCGCGTATCCACAACGCTCACTGGTGGTTTATCATACTCGTGCCGATGGGGTGGTACTGCAAGGGTTTGGCCATGTGCGCGATGATTCTTTAGTTGTGCATACGGTGATTAACCCTGAAGTTCACAACCTCGCGCAGATGCCCAATCTTGATCGATTGATTGAAACGGTGTTTCAACTGAGCGATTACGCGGCGAACACGCCAGCGGTTAATTTGCATGTTGATATTAGCCGCGAAAAATTAGTTATGGCACGCCAATTGGCTGAGCAAGGCCAAACAGCGCAATCAGCCGATACCTTGGTGCGCAGCGGTGTTTCGCCGACTGAAGCCGAATTGTTGGTGCGTATGTTCCGCTTGCCTTCAACGACCACCGTGTTTGTAACCATCCAATATAGTGGCAGCCATGCCATGGCCCGTGAATATACCCTATTTAAGAATGAAATTGGCTCGTTTTTGATGACCCAAGCCGACCTTGAAATTGAGCGCTATCAACTCAAGGGCATCGATTATATGGGGCTTGGTGGCATTATCTATGAGTCGCTTTCATAAGTTGGTTCGCCTGTACCAAACCGCTCATTCGCTCGAATGGGCGGTTTTGGCGTTAATTGTGATGATCTAGCGCCGCACGGTGTCGGTTTGCATCCAATCGCCTGCGCTAAAAGTGCTAAACTATCTGGTTATGGAGTTCAATTTAGCATCAAAGCAGGCTCATCATGGAACTGACTTTCACCACGCCAGCGCTGTTGTTTCCAGCAATTTCGTTGCTGTTTTTGGCCTATACCAACCGCTTTCTTTCAATTGCCGCCCTCATGCGCGAACTCAAAAGTCGCTATAAACTTGATCGTGATCCACGGATTCGCGGCCAGTTGGAAAATTTGCGCTACCGCATCGGGATTATTCGTAGTATGCAGATTTGCGGCGTTGCAGCATTTTTCTTTTGTGTGCTGTGTATGTTTGTACTTTTCGCAGGCCAAGAGCTATTAGGTAAAGGCACATTTGCCATAAGTTTATTACTGCTTTTGACCTCGTTGGGCTTATCGTTGCGTGAAATTCAGGTTTCGATCGATGCCCTTAGCCTTGAAATTGCCGATCTCGATGAATAACGCTAGAATTGGCTGCTATGAAACGTCGAACAATTAACCAATCGATCAATCAGGTCTATCGGATTGGCATAATCCTTGGGATTGTGCTGGTCTATTTGCTGGCGTTTCCATGGTTATACTCAATTATTGGCGGGGCGGTTGGCTCGTTTGTGCTGATACCCGTGGGCTTGGTGGCATGGTCGTTTGGCTGGCGCAGAGGCTTGGCGGCAGCAGTGATCGGGCTTTCGGTTAATTTGGGCCTGTTTCGTTGGCTTGGCATGAATTGGGTTCAGTTGCGCTCATTCTGGCCGCCAGCCTTGATGAGTTGTTTTTTGGTCTGGATGATTGGCTGGTTGCGCTCGCTGATTAATAAAATTCAGGCCCAAACTGCCGAGATTCAACATGAGCGCGAATTGTTGGCCAACGAAATTAGCCAGCGTAAACAGATTGAGCAATCGTTGCTGGCAGCTAAAGAAGATGCTGAGTTGGCCAATCGCTCCAAAAGCCAATTTCTGGCCATGATGAGCCATGAACTGCGCACGCCGCTGAATGCAATTATCGGCTATAGCGAACTGCTGCAAGAAGATGCCGAGGCTGATCAATTACCCAATTATGTACAAGATCTCAGCACGATTCGCAATGCTGGCGTGCATCTGTTGGGTTTAATCAACGATGTGCTGGATCTTTCTAAAATTGAGGCTGGCCGCATGGAATTGTTCGGTCAGGATTTTCGTGCGATTGAGTTGATCAACGATCTGGAATTGTATATTCAGCCGCAAATTGCCAAGAACAACAATCGCCTTGTGTTGGATGTGGCTGAAGATTTGGGGGTGATGCACAGCGATTTGCAAAAGTTACGCCAAATCTTACTTAATTTATTAACTAATGCTAGCAAATTTACCCAACAAGGCACAATTACCTTACGAGCCAAACGCGATGGCGATTGGCTGCATTTTGAAGTAGCTGATACTGGGATTGGTATGAGCAGCGAACAAGTTGCCAACCTGTTTCAGCCCTTTGTGCAAGCTGAACAATCGACAGCGGCACGCTTTGGCGGCACTGGTTTGGGCTTGGCAATTAGCCGTTCGCTGGCTCGGCTTTTAGGCGGCGATATTATGGTTGTGAGCGTGCTGGGGCAGGGTGCGAATTTTCAATTAATTGTGCCAGCGTTTCAATTAGCGCCTGTTACAGCCATGTAACCCAATTTAGCCCTTTGTAATCAACTGAATTGCTGCGAGTATCCCCCATGATTTTGCCACTAAATTCATACTAATTGCTTATTTGACAAGCACCAAAATTAGGCTAAAATATGCAGCGGTGAAGTAATTCGCCAACAGGTTCCGTGCCTTCTCGGCACTCATCGGCAGCAGGGGGCTGCATCGATTGTAACGATGAGTGTAGTTGTTTTCTGGGGCGCATCACAACGTTTTGAGCGCTGGTTTTTGACTTCCGAGCGGGCTTTCAACGAGGCTATATGAACGGTAGACAGAATTTTTGCACGCTGCGACAAATTGCGCGGCGCTGTGCTGAACCTCCCTCAATCTAGGTTGGTGAGCTTTGCAATCATGCTAGCAGACTAGCAATGGTTCTCTGTCTATCTCCTCACCTGCCGCGATTGGGCAGGTTTTTTATGCCCAGTGCTTAGGCCAAATGTCGCCCGACACTTGGTTTTTTTATGCCCAAAAAATGGGCAAAGCACTTTGGGAGTCTCCGTCAATAAACACACGCACGAACACCGCTAATTTTGATTGCACTTTGTTCTCTCAGCCCCATGTTGTGGCTGAGCACTATCGTCGTGGACATCACGGCTTGGAGGGACATGTCCAGTTGATCGAGCAAACCTATGCTGGCTACCTGAATGATTCGTTTGGCTTTTCGGGTGCTGGGGCTTTGACCGATTTTCTAACGCGCCGTAATGAGCGCTTGCTCTTAGGCGATACGGTCGATCTGGGTGCATTAGTTGAGCAATTTGGTGCACCCCTTGAGGTTTCGTTCTGCCCGCAAATTACCACGCAGGTGCAGAATATGCTTGATTATGCGATGGCTGCACAGGCGGCATCAAGCTATACTGGCTCGTTCTTGTATGCTTATGCTACCAAGGCCAATTTTTCGGAAGAAGTGGTGCGCACAGCCTTGAATGCTGGTGCTCATTACGAAACCTCAGCGGCAGCCGATGTGGTGATTGCTCACCATCTCTGGCGGCAAGGGGTGCTTGCCGAAGATCGCTATATCTTCTGTAATGGCTCGAAAGAGCCGATGTATCTCGATGGGATCTTGGCTTTGCGCCAGGCTGGCTACGAGCGAGTTGTGGCGGTGCTTGATGATCTCGATGAACTTGATTATATCTTGGCCCATTGTCGTGTACCGATGTTGTTCGGTGTTCGTGAACGCCACGCCCCTGAAGTCGTGGATCGGAACCATGCTGGAGCCGAGCGCTTTGGCTTAACTCCCGCCGAAATGCAACTTGTCGCCCAACGCTTGGCTGGCACGCAGCATCAATTGGTGGTGTATCACGCCATGGTTGGCTCGCAAATTGAAGATGCTGCTGCATGGGAAGCTCGTTTGGCTCGTTCAGCCAATGCTTATGCCGCTTTGGCCAGCACTACCCCTAGTCTAACGATGTTTAATTTTGGCGGTGGCATGCCCACGTCAGGCTATGATTTGGCCTTCCAATTTGATTATGTGGGCTTTTTGACCAACTTGATGGCCAATACCCAAGCAATTTGTGTTGAGCATGGCGTGGCAGCACCCATGATCATCGCCGAATGTGGCCGCTACACCGTTGCCAACCATAATCTGTATTTGATTGAAGTTGGCCGCGTCAAGGAAGCTGGCGCAATCGAGCCGTGGTATTTGTTGAATGGCTCGTTGATGGTTTCAGCTCCAGATACCTTGATTGTTGACCAAGAATTTGTAGTTGTGCCCTTGGATGGTTGGGATACAGCGGTGCAAGCAGTGCGCTTGGGTGGCCGCCGCACCTGCGATTCTGATGATCTGTATCCACGTTCGCATCGCCCAGCCTTGATGTTGCCTGAATTCCAAGCTGGCATGGTTTTGGCGGTGTGTGGCGTTGGTGCATATCAAGCCATGATTGGCGGCAAAGGTGGGGCGCACCACTGCTTGAACCCCGAAATGCGCCGAATTATTATCGAGCAAGATGGCGATCAATTGGTGATGCGCGAAATTGCTCCGCAAAACTTGATGGCGCAAATGAGTGCCTTGGGTTATAGCATTGCCACGATTGAGCAACCAGTGCGCAAACCCATGCCGGCACGTACAGCCGTGGTTTGCGAGCAATTGCCAGTGCGACCATTGCGGACTGCCCGTCGTCGTCAAGCCCCATCGGCCTTGCGTACAAGCCGTTTCGCGGCGAGTGCCTAACGTTGATGGGGGTCGGGGATTGGTTGTTGGGGATCGGGAATTAGCTCTTGCTGCATTCCGATCCCCAAATTAGCTGATTGTGGTTGCATTCCGATCCCCGACCGCCAACACCCGATGACCAAATAGCTGATTGTGGTTGTATTCCGATCCTCGACCGCCAACGCCCGATGACCAAATAGCTGATTGTGGTTGCATTCCGATCCCCGACCGCCAACGCTCGATCCCCAATTAAACGTTTGACGCATGATGTCATGCGTGCTAAACTCGGCGTATCCTCTTTTGTAATACAATAGACCCACACCGTGTTCACCAGTTCGATGAGGAACGCCTATGCACGAGATTCTATTTAACAGCCAAGTTATCGCCGTTCGCGAGATTTACTGGAACTTACCGCATGCGGTTGAGTATGTGTTGTACTTGTTTGCCATCGCCTCAATTGGCACGATGTTCTACAAGATGTATCAAGACATTCTGTTGTGGCGACGCGGCCATGCAACAGTGCGCTCGACCAATTTTGCCAGTCGCTTGTGGTTAACGACGACCGAGGTTTTTGGGCAGAAGCGCGTCTTACGTGACCGTACCCCGGGCATCATGCACACCTTTATCTTCTACGGCTTTTTGGCGCTGTTTATCGGCACCGATATCATCGCCGCTGAAGCCGACTTCACCATTCCAATTGCTGGTGAAGAGCAAGGCAAGATTTTAACTGGTGGCTTTTATCAGTATTATGAACTGATTCTCGATGTGATGGGGATGGTCTTTCTCGCTGGTTTGCTCTGGGCGTTGTGGCGACGCTACAAAACCAAACCAACCCGCTTGGATAATCGCCGGACCGATGCTTGGGTGCTTTGGTCGATGATTTTTATCGTGGTTGGCGGTTACTTTATTGAAATTTTGCGCTTGGCCAACCAAACCATGACCGTTGGCGAGGGCGCAGATGCTGTCACCGCGATCGTCTACGAGCAAGGTTGGGCCAAATGGGCGATCTTTGGTTATCCTGGGGCCAGCGTTGCCCGCGCGATTGGCCTTGGTGTCGAACGCGCCGCCGATGGTACGCTGATTCATAGCCAAGTAGCCTTGTGGATTCACCGCGTACTCTGGCTGAGCCATATGGCGGTGGTTTTTGCCTTTGTTGGCTCAATTCCCTTCACCAAATTCCGTCACATTTTCTATACCCCGCTCAACACCTTGTTCCGCGATCGCGACCCCAAAGGTGCGCTTGATCGAATTCCAAATATGGAAGAGGAACTGGAAAAAGATGAGCCAAAATTGGGGATTACCACGCTGAGCGACTTCTCATGGAAGCGCCGCATGGATTTTGATGCCTGTATGCGCTGTGGGCGTTGTCAGGATAATTGTCCGGCGTTTGCCTCTGGCTCCGAGCTTTCGCCCAAATGGCTGATCACCAAGATGAGCGATTTGATGCATGGCGGCCCAGTGATGAAGCGCGATGGCACGGTAGTGATGGTTCAGCCTGCTGGCGCAACCGCCACTGCCCCAACCACCAGCAACGGCGTAAAAATCGAATTGCTGGAAGGCACGCCCGAAACCTTGCCATTGTATGAACATGGCATTGTCACCGAAAACGAACTTTGGGCTTGTACCACCTGTCGCGCGTGTATGACCGAGTGTCCAGCAACGATTGAACATGTTGATGATATTATCGATTTCCGCCGCAACTTGACCATGGTGATGGGCGAAATTCCATCGGGTGTCAAAACGGTGTTGCAAGGGATCGAGCGCAACGGCAATCCATGGAAGTTGCCACAACGCCAGCGTACCGCTTGGGCTGATGGCTTGGAAGTGCCAACTTTGGCCGAAAAAGAAGAAGCCGAAGTATTGTATTGGGTTGGTTGTGCTCCATCGTATGATGATCGCTCGAAGAAAACCGCCCGTGCAATGGTCCAGTTGATGCAAAAAGCTGGGGTTGATTTCGCCATTCTTGGCGATGAAGAAACCTGTACTGGCGACCCAGCACGGCGCATGGGCGAGGAGTTGTTGTACGAACAACAAGCCAACACCAATATCGAAACCATGGGTCAATACAAATTCAAGAAGATCGTCACCACCTGTGCCCACTGCTATAACACCGTCAAAAACGAGTATCCGCAGTTTGGCGGCAAAGCTGGCGTGGATTACGAAGTGGTGCACCATACCGAATTCTTGAATGATTTGGTCGAAGCTGGCAAGCTCAACCCAACCGTGCCAGTCAACGAAAAGGTTGTTTACCACGACCCCTGTTACATTGGCCGCTACAACGATATTTACGAAGAGCCACGCAATGTGCTAAATAGCATTCCTGGCTTGGAGTTAGTCGAAGCTGGCCCGCGCAATCGTGAAAAAGCGATGTGTTGCGGTGGCGGTGGTGGTAATGCTTGGCTCGAAGGCTTTGGCGATAAACATGTCAATGTGATTCGGCTGGAGCAACTGCAAACTGAAAAGCCTGATACCGTGGCGATGGGCTGCCCCTTCTGTATGGTGATGTTTGAGGATGCCGCCAAGAACACCAACCAATCAGAAACCTTGGGTCGCAAAGATGTCGCCGAAATTCTGCTGCAATCGGTTGGTGAGCAACCACCCGCCGCCTAGATTCGGCTAACGCAGCAAAAACCCCCGCCATTGAGAACATGGCGGGGGTTTTGTTTATTCGGCAAACAACAGATAGTTGGCGGGATCTAATTTGGCCTCGATTAACAACGCTTTGGCTTGTTCGAAATCCTCTTCCTTAAACAGTGAACTGGCCCAATAAATAACTTCACGATCAGCATCGTCGGTAATTGCCCAAATCGCAATTTGTTTGGCAGTAAATTGATCATGCGGTTTTTGGGCAAGCACATCGATTAGCATTTTCAAATCGCCATCAGCAAAGCCATCAAGCCGAAATGTATCGCTGATTGCTGGTGAATTCGTGTAGGCCTCAATGCTGTAGGCTTCAATCAAGCCATAGCTAGCCTGATCCTTGTGCGCAATTAGTGGCTCCTCAAGCTGCGGATCGATGGCATCGGCGGCACTGAGCATACCTTGATAGCGCACCAAAACAAAATCTTCATCAGAGCTTTCATTCTTAACAATTAATCCACTGGGAACTGTCAACTCAACCGAATCATTGGCTTTGCCATAAACTGTGGCGATCATCACATCGCCAAAGGTACCAAGATTGGTAAATTCAACATCAACTAAACCTTGGTCAATCGCTTGATTCAACGTTTTGCGCTGATTAGTACCCAAAGAACATCCTGCAAGAACTACAGCTAACAGCACAAATTGGGGTAATCGATATTTAATTATAGTGAGCATAACAATCCTTATCTATTCTTCGTAAAACATCAAATAATCTGCGGTATCTAAGCCTGATTCAATAATTAATTCTTCCGCCAGCTTAAAATGCTCAGGCCGAATATTTGTGTAATATTCTATGGCCTCATCTTGGGTGGCATCATCGGTAATCGCCCAAATGGCTAACTGTTTTGCAGTATCATTTCCATCTTTTTGATCGGCTAAAAAATCAACAAATTTTTTCAAATCACCTTCTGCCATACCGTTGATCATAAATTGATCATTTGCCTGAATGTAATCGCGATAAAAGTTTGTGCTATAAACTTCTAAAACAAAATGGACAGTTTGTTTCTTTTCAGCATTCAGAAATGTTTCTTCAACCGCACGATATTTCTCTGCATCAACTGATTTCGTTCGTCCTTTATAGCGAATTGCGACTAAATCTTGACGTTTATTCCGATTGCTTAATAAAATTCCATGCGGAATAGTGACATTCGTCGGTTTATTAACTTTCCCACGCATAGTAACAATCATTGAATCACCCGTGAAGTCTTTGGCCATAAAGCGCACATCAATTCGTTCTTGGGTAATTGTTTCTTGAATTGTCAGTTGTTCATAGCTAAGCATACAACCAGCGAGCACAATTAATACTAAACCAAGCCCGATTTTGCGGAGTAGTAACATATTCGTTTTCCCTCAAATCTAAACTTTAATAGCAATGATTAATTGATTACTCAAAAATCCGATAATCGTTGGGATTTAAGTTTGCGCCAAGCAAAAAGCTGCGAGCTTGTTCAAGATCATGCTCGGTAAATTCGATAATCTCGGAGGTCGTTTCGCGATCAGGGTTATCGGTCAAGGCCCAGATTGCCAATTGTTTGCCCACAAACTCTTCGCTGCTTTGTAGCACTAAATGGTCAACGAGCTGTTGCAATTCTGCATCAACAAAGCCATCAAATTCATAGACATCAGTATCAGTGCCTGGATCTGCATACAATTCAAGGCTGTAGGCTTCAATAATGCCGTAGCGAGCTGTGGCCTGTTTTGTAATCAGCGCCTTTGGTTGGATATACGTATCTTCTAGGGTATCAACCCGACCTTCATAGGCAATCAAGACCATATCTTCGTGATAGTCGGTTTGATTATCCAAAATCTGGCCAGCAGGAATCGTGATGCGAATCGAGCGATCAGTTTTGCCAGTGACGATCATAAACATTACGTCGCCTGATGTGCCAGAGTTTTTAAACTCTAAATCGATTAATCCTTGATCGTAGGCCTCTTGGATTGACAGGGGTTCGGCAGTGAGCGAACAGCCAGTAAGCACGATTAATAACAGCCCAAGCCCGATTTTGCGGAATAGTAGCATATTCAACTTCCCTCAATTGCAGAATTAAACCAAGCATAGTCGGTAGTGATAGGCCATACTACCGACCAAAGACCGATATTCCAGCGTTGCTATAGCTCGCGTAGGCCGATATCGTTGCGGTAAACTGCTGAGTTGACTCGTAGCCGTTTGAGGTTGTTGTAGGCTTTTTCGTGGGCGGCTGCCAAACTTGAGGCTTGGGCGGTGACGGTAACGATGCGTCCTGCTTGGCTTGATAAACGATTTGGCCCCATCGATCGCACCAGAATTGCATCGTTTAAGGCATCGCTGACCCCGCTGAATAAGCCACGTTTTTCAGGCATATGCAGTTCAGCGGAGACATAGCGCAAGCCATTGGGGTTGGCGGTTTCATTTTGAAATGCCACGACTCCAGCATCAAGCTCAATCACGCCGTCGATCGCCATTCCAGTGTTAAAACTATGCGGATAGCCATTGGCGACCATGGTTACGCCAACGCTCGCCTCATTGCGCCAACGCAAAGCTGGCACATTTAACAAGCTGCGGTTATTGGCCGCTACCAAGAAGGGAAATAAATCGTCTTCGAGCAAGGGTAATAAAACTTGCGCCTCAGGATCACTCAAGGTTGTGCGTATGCGCAGCACTTGCGGCCCGCTGGCGGTAATTGCACAATCGACCCCTAAAATTCCCCACCAAGGCATTTTATCGCGCAAGAGAGCGGCGCGAATTGGCTCAAGAATAGCGGCACTGAGATAATCACTAAGTTGTTTGAGAATTCCGCTAGGCGTGGTATGCGCCCCCATGCCTTCAGCTGCCCAGCCTTGATCGTTATCCTCAAGTCGATCATACATTCGGACTGCTTGCATTGGAATCAGGGTTGTGCCATCAGTAATTGCTGAAAGTGCCACGGTTGGGCCAAGTGCTGGCTGCTCAATCACCACACCTCGATAGTGGCCTTCGCGCGGCGGCAAGGCAAAAATGCCCGCCAAGGCAGCTAAGGCTTCGGCGCGGTCGGTATAGGCTCCATCGTATTCTGAGGGATAATCGCCCCAGAGCATGAGTGGCATGGGTTGCGAGGCCACATAACGCTCAGCCATGGCCAAATCGCCCAAGGCACGGCCTGTTGAGGTCGGAATTTGGTGGCGATTGAGAAATTCTTTGAGCCAAAGCCGCGAGCGCTCTAGGACTGCTGAATTTTTGGGCGGCCCACAAACCGGAATTTTATAGGCAGCGGCGGCATCAGCCAAACCCGCGCTGAGGTAGCTGCCCTCAGCCGGAATAATTACTTGGAAGTGTTCGTCGTAGGCCCATTTGGCCAACTCGTTAATTTTTTCAATTTGCTCAGCATTTGGCACAAGCAAGCTTGTACCACCATTGCCTGGCATGGTTGCTAAACTATCAATCCGTTGGCTATTGAACAACTTCCAAACATAGGCATGGGCTGCGCCATTTTTGCCAAGCACAAGTACTTTCATAGGCCTAAATTGCTAGCGCGATTGCTGCTATTTGGGCTAACAGCAATCGCGTAATAATAAATCTACTTGGTTAGGTTAGGCTGCTGAGCCTTCACGAGCGGCAAATACATGATAATCAATCGTGGGGAATGGATTATCAAGCTCGTTGAAGCTGGCGGTCAGTTCGGCCATCAAGCCAGCATCATTGGCCTCAATTGCATCAGCCAATTGATTGTAGCGATCGACATGCTCGTTGAAACGCTTGGTGGCGTAATCTTGAGCTTGGCCAGTCGTGACCAAGAACGGCCAATCGCTGGATTGCAGCAAGAGCAACTCACGCGCAGTTTGCGCCAAGGCTTCGGCTAAAGCGCCATCGGCCTGTGGATAGCTGGCGACCAAGCCTTCCATGCGTTTTTCAGCGGCATGAATAATTGGCCACATCCACTCGGTTTCAGGGTTGAGCCATGTTTGGTGCGTGCCATTGGAACCCCACGAACTTTCGGGTAGGTTCAACGATTCACGCGGTGGGTTGCTGGCGATATATTCCGAGGCCGTGGTGAGATCAATATCGGGATTAGCGGCCAAGCGCCGCAGCACTTCGCGCATCCAATCGACCCCTTCAAACCACCAGTGACCAAATAATTCGGTATCGTAGTTTGATGAAATCAGGCCATAGCGCCCAGTTTGGCCGCGATATTCGCTGATAACTTGCTGCACCAAGCCCGTGAAGTGCTCGGCGTGAGCATTAACTTTATCGCTGACCCAATCGGGATGATAGTAATCTTTATAGCCAAGGTCAACTTTTGGCCCAGTGATCCGCCAATATTGCATGCCGCTTTCGCTATCTTTGCGGTGGAACTCGCGGTAGTTGGCCTCGCCGGGGTAGCCCCATTCAGCCGACCACACTTGCAAGCCAGTTTTGTGATGGCGACCAATTGCCGCAACTTTATCGCTCAAACCAACCAAGTAGGGTTGGAGTGTGCTATTGCCAGTTGGCGGAATTTCGCGGCTGACTGGCACGACATAGCGGCGCAGCGTATCGCCATATGGTCCAAGAATCTTGCCTTCAGCCTTATCCATTGGTGCGCCACCCTCGATGGTGGTGGTTTCGACGAAGAAGCACTCGATGCCTTGGGCTTCGAGAAATTCCTCGATGCCAGGCTTGCGCTCGGTTTCGCTGGGGTTTTCAGGATAATAGGCTGGGCGATAGGCGCATTCAGGTAGCCAAATCGCCTTCGGCTTGCGGCCATAATGACGTTCGTAGCTTTGGACAGCGACCGCAATTTGAGCATAAATCGTTGAATCGCGGCTGACCAAGGGCAAGTAGCCGTGGGTCGCGCCACAGGTGATAATTTCGATATAGCCAGCATCTTGCAATTGGCGGAAGGCTCCGACAATATCGCGGTTGTAGCGCTCGATAAACGAACGCTTGATCATGCTGTACCAATCGCGATACCACATGGCCAAATAGGCTTTATGTGGATCAGGCTGCTCGATCGGAGCTGGCTCTTCAACTTCTTCTTCTTCGGTTTCTTCTTCTTCCGCTTCCTCGTCTGCTTCAGCTTCGGTGCTAGCAGCAGCAGTGGCGCTCAGCAAACCAGCGTGAAGTGGAGCTGGGGCATCACCAGCGGTTGAAGAAAGCAGCGCATCGCTTTTGGTAATCAAGCTTTCCAACTCTTCGCTGGAGAGCAGAGGAGTTGGCTCGGTTTCTGGTTCGGCAATTTGAGCAGCATCCCAAACCGCCTGAACATCGGCCAGCCGATCCATATCAGCTTGCGCCGCAGTGATCTTCTCGTCGAGATATTCTTCAAAATTGTGCAAAATGGTGGGGTCGGCAAGCTGCTCGGTTAGAATTGGCGTAATCCCAATCGTCAAGCGTGGTGTAACCCCATCGTTGATCAGATCGTTGAGCGCATTGAGTAGTGGAATATACGTCTCGGAAGCGGCCTCGTGAATCCATTCTTCACCGTGAGGCCAGCGGCCAGCCTTGCGACAGTAGGGCAAGTGGCTATGTAAGACAAACGTGAACGCACCTTGTTTTGGCATAGATGCTCCTTCTTTGCGGAACATGCGGGACATGTTGCAGAGGTCGATTCCCATTATAGCAGGTGTTCGCAAACAGGTGCTTGAGCCAGAACTGTGCCGAGGAGCTTGATGGAGCGGGTTGTGAGGGTTATCGGTGAGCTACGATCGCCCAGCCCCTCGTCTTATTGATCGGAGAGGAGCTGGGGATGCGGCTATCAAGATCTAGTAGCGTGTGCCAACCGCGACATTAATTGGCAGCACCGCGTTAATTGCTGCCAGTTCGGCATCACTGAAACTCACGTTGAGCGCAGCCATGTTTTCTTCGAGATAGCGCCGACGCTTGGTGCCTGGAATTGGCACAATATCAGCACCTTGATTCAAGACCCAAGCTAAGGCTAATTGAGCAGGCGTGATGCCCTTTTGGCTAGCTAGTTGCTCGATATGTTCAACCAAAGCCAAGTTCTTGCCAAAATTTTCACCTTGAAAGCGTGGTGAGTAGCGGCGATAATCATCGGCGGCAAAATCATCGATGCTGCGAAATTGACCGGTTAAGAAGCCCCGCCCAAGCGGACTATAGGCCACAAAACCAATGCCTAATTCGCGAGTTGTCGCCAAAATATCAATTTCTGGCTCGCGCGACCAGAGCGAATATTCAGTTTGCAAAGCGCTAATTGGGTGTACCTGGTGTGCGCGGCGAATCGTTTCCGAATTGGCTTCGGATAAGCCGATAAACCGCACCTTGCCTGCCTGAACCAATTCGGCCATTGCGCCGACAGTTTCCTCGATTGGCACGTTGGGATCGACCCGATGCTGATAATACAGATCAATATAATCGACCCCTAAGCGTTGCAAAGAAGCGTCGCAGGCAGCCTTAACATATTCAGGGCGGCCATTGATCGAGCGTTGATTGTTGGCTTCGCGTTGAATACCAAATTTCGTTGCAAGGATGATTTGATCGCGGCGGCCTTTGAAGGCTTTGCCAACCAATTGCTCGTTGGTAAAAGGCCCATACATATCAGCAGTATCGAAGAAGTTGACCCCAAGCTCCAAGGCGCGATCGATTGTTGCCAGCGATTCGGCCTCATCAGTTGGGCCATAAAACTCCGACATGCCCATACAACCCAAGCCAAGCGGGTTAACTGTGAGGCCTTGCGTGCCAAGTGACCGTTGTTCCATTCCAACCTCCAAGTGAGTACACCAAAGCGATATTGGCAGTCTACACCTTTGAGCGTGCTCAAAGTCAAGGGGTTTACGACAGCTTGTCAGTAACGCATGAGCATGGTATACTTTTGGTGATTCGTTGGCGTTTTATGCCTTTATAATGAGATAAAACGCAATTAACGAAAGAACGGGATACACCCATGAGGGCAGTATGGCGGTATTTTAGCCTTTTTATGATTGGGATTCTCATTGTTGCTGGTTGTAGCACGACAAGCTATGATAACACTTTGTTAACCCCAGGGGCTACCGCTAATCCTCCCGCACGCACGCAACTGGTCATTTGGCATGGAGCCGATGCCCAACGGAGTGAACTTTTCACCCGATTGCTGTTAGAATATCAACGTGAGCATCCAAACGTTGTGATTCAAATCGTCAATCGTGGGGCAAACCTGCTACACGATTATCGTGCGGCCCTGCTTGAAGGCACACCACCAGACCTGATCTGGCTCAACGAAAATCGTTGGGTAGGGGAACTGGCAGATCAACAGCTTATCATCGATCTGACAGAACGACTAAGCGACGAGAACTTTGAGTCAATTGCGCCAGCTGCGCTTGATGGTGCCCGCTATGGCGAGAAATTATATGGCTTGCCATTGACGCTAGATCTACCTGTGCTGTACTATAATCGTGCAAACTTTGTGAGCACACCGCCGCAAAGCACTGCTGAATGGCTTGAGATCGCTCGCGGGTTTAGCGATGATCAAGGACAGTACGGATTAGCGTATAATTTATCGCTATACTTTACCCAACCCTACCTCCCAGCCTTCGGAGGCGCAATCTTCGATACTACTGGCGAGGTCGTGCTGGGAACCCAAAGCTATACCCCAACATTACAGTGGTTGACGTGGGTTGACGAATTAGCCCAAGACCCACGCTTGTTAGCCCGTGATGATCATCGACTGATAGCTCGCAGCGTGAGCCAAAACAGTGCGATCATGACGATTGACTGGGCAGATCAAATCGGAACCTATCGTCAATTGTGGGGGGAGAACGTTGGCGTGCAACCATTGCCACGCCTGAGCCAAACCGGCCAAGAACCGCAACCCTTTGTTCGGAGCAGCGTGCTTGTGATCAGCCCACGCAGCACTGAACAACAGCAAAACGCCGCGCTTGACGTGATGCGGTTTCTTGTGGAGATGAAAGCGCAAACGGCTTTTCAAGCCGCTGATATACCAAGCGTCCGAATCGACTTAGCCAGTGCCGATCCACTGTACAGCCAAATTCAACTGGCGGTTAGTCGAGCCAGCGCTTGGCCCACCACCCTTCGTTTCAACAACGGATGGGATATCCTGATCGCTTTGGTGCGTAATAGCTTAAACGGCGCACCCTTGGAAGAAAGTATCGCGAATGCCGATCGCCTGCTACGGAGCGAGTAGCCAACCCAGCATATTACAGTAAGCGCTTGACAAGCAAGGGCTAAATTAGCCCGTTGTGGTGCGATCTGTAGTTGATATTTGGCAAAAGATGTAGTAGAATGGCGCAGACGGCCAACCCGCTGAAGGCTGATCGTTCCAAGCAAGTCATTCATTATAGATTCCACGCCGGCCTACGGCCTAAGGAGGAGTTGCATGGCAACCAGAACCGAAGAGATGGTGCGGCATCTCAAGGCACTGCAGATGAATACGCCTGACATCGAAGCCTCGGCGGTCGTCAGCGTTGATGGTCTCATCATGGCCTCGAATCTTCCGAACGATGTGGAAGAAGATCGTGTGTCTGCTATGAGTGCCGCGATGTTGTCTCTGGGCGAACGAATCGCTGGCGAGCTTCGGCGGGGCGCTCTTAACCTCGTCTTTGTGCAAGGCGAAGAAGGCTACGTTATTCTGATTTCGATTGGTGAAGATGCAGTGCTAACCGCCTTGGCGCAGAGCCGGGCAAAGCTTGGGCTGATCTTCTTGGACATGAAACGTACCGCTAACGAGTTAGCCCATCTCGTATAAGGCTGCCGACCTCCGAACGACCGTTCGCGGGCCAGAATCGGTTCTGGCCCCCTTTTTTGCTATAGGGTAACGCTAGCGTGCCATGTGCAGGTGGCCTGCTGGCGCTTTTTTTATTTAAGCGGGCTTTTGCTCGGTTGCAATTTTGCAATAATTGGCCTTTGAGCTTGTCGGGCTGTCATAGTTTATGCTAGGCTAGAAGAACATAGAACATAGAACATAGAACATAGAGCATAGGGAATTTAGTTTTAACGCAGAGGCGCAGAGCAGGTGAAGTATGAAGGATGAATTATGAGGGATGAAGTTATAATTTGAGCAATTTGTGGCAAAAGTTAAAGACATTGTGCTCTTCGTGCTCTTCGTGGATCAAAAAAAGGATGACCTGATCCCCAACAACCGATCCCCGATCCCCAGTTATAAAAGGTAGCTTGGTATGTTTGCAACGTTTGATCAGCGGCGGCGGCGTGAAATTGGCTTGATTGTTGGCGGCACATTAGTTGGCATTGGCTTAGGCGCTGCTGCCGCGTTTGTGCCGAGCTTTTTGGTCGTCGCTGGTTTGCTGGCGCTGTTGGTCGGGGCATGGTTTGCCCGTTCGATCCACTCGATGCTGACGGCCACGGTTTTGGTTGCAACGCTCTTGCCATTTGGCACTTTGCCTTTCAAAGTTGGGCTAACTCCAGCCTTGCTCGAACTAGCGTTATTGGCGCTGTATGCCATGTTGGTGGTGCGCAGCTTGGCTGACCCTGAGCGTACTTGGCGTTGGGGTAGCCTCGCCCCATGGGTGATTTTGCTGCTAGCTAGTTCGTTTTTCTCCTTCATCATCGGCTCGAATGGCTCACCCGATAGTTTGCTGCTGCATAATTATTTTAAATTGCTGCTAGGGATTTGCTTGTTCTGGGGGGTGCAAAATGCGCTTGATTCACTGGAACAGGCGCGTTGGTGGCTGCGCTTGCTGATTTTGGCTGGCTGGGCGGCGGCATTGTTGGGCATTGGCTTGCGCTTTGCTCCCGACGCTTTAGCCTTGCGCTTTTTGACCGCTCTGGCTCCGCTTGGTTATCCGACGAGTGGTCGAGTGTTACGCTATGTCGAAGACGACCCCAGCGGCTTTGAGCGAGCGATTGGCACCTCAGTTGATCCCAATGGCTTTGGTGGGATGATGGCCTTGCTGGGAGCGATTGCGCTTGGTCAGGCCTTAGCTCAGCGCCCAGTCCTAGGCCGTAAATGGCTATGGTTGATCACCGCCAGTTTTGCTTTGGCAGTGTTTTTGACTTCCTCGCGAGCTGCCTTGGGTGGCTTTATGATCGCAGGCTTGTTTTTGGCAACCGTGCGCTATCGCCAATTGTGGTGGTTAATTGGGGCTGGCGGTCTTGCTGGGGCAATTGCGATTGTGGGCTTAGGCAAGGGTGGCGATTTTGTCGAGCGGATCGTCGAAGGCATTCAATTCAAAGATCAAGCGAACCAAATGCGGTTGGCCGAATTTCGCAATGCGATCGCGATTATGCGCGAGTATCCGATATTTGGGGTGGGTTTTGGCCGTGCACCCAACATTGATCTCACAACAGGCGTGAGTAGTGTGTATTTGGCGCTTGGCTCGCGTATGGGTTTGGTTGGCTTAGGCCTCTATATATTAACTGCGCTGGCCTTTTTGGTGCTAACTACTCAGGCTGCACGCCGCTGTGAACGATCGGTAAGCGATGCAATTATTGGTTTGCAGGCAGCAATTTTGGCAGCGCTAGCGGTTGGTTTGCTCGATCACTATTTCTTCAATATTGAGTTTCCGCATATGGGGACGCTGTTTTGGGGTGTGGTTGGCTTGGCAATGGTGTTTATGCGCGAGGCAAATATCGATCAGCCTGCCTCATCATTGAAATAAAGCAGCAGAGACTTATTATTTATTTCAGAATTATGTAATTGTTGCTGGCATGACCCGCCTTTCGTGTTCTTCGTGTTCTTCGCGGTTTCTGGGTGGCTGAACCCTGAACCCTCGTTCACCACCCTTCCGTTCCGCTTTAAGCCGAAAAATGCAGAGAGGTTTTCACCCCTCTGCATTTTTATAAAGATTAGTTTGTGAAAAGCAGTAGGTATTCGATAGGCTTCAGATTACGGGTTTCCGATCCCCGATCCCCAACAACCGATCCCTGAGTTACTGATCAAAATCGGGATTGTAAATATGCTCGGTGGTGTTGCTCCACTGTTGGCCAGTTTCGTTGCTGGCAAAGCTGGCATTATTGATAATTTGGGTATAGGTGCCGCGAATCGATTCTTTGACGATCACATGGAAGGTGGCATCGATGCGCTGGTTGGGTTGCAAGACGGGAATTTGCCAGCCAATCGGGCCGGAGCCATCAGGGCTTGGCTGAATTTGGGGCGCTGGTAGGCTTAATCCCGCGAAGCTGGTTGCATTCGAGAAGGGATCGACGATTTGTACATTGGTCAGGGGCATATTGCCAGTATTTTGAATGGCAAGGGTGTAGGAAATGGTATCGCCTGGCCGGACAAACCCATCGAAATTGGCTAGCCCATCACCACGATTAGCATCCCAAATGACCAATGAATTGAGCACGATTCGCGCCCGATAAACTGGCACTGGGGTTGGGGTTGGCGATGGCGTAGGAGTTGGCAGCGGGGTGCTAGCAACTTTAAATTGAATCGTTTTGCTATCGCAGCGCACGCCTGGATTGGCAATATAGGTGGCCTTCATGGTGTAATCGCCAATTGGCACGTCGCTTAAATTCCAGGTATTGCCCGTGAACAAATAAGGATCAATTTGCTCAATATGAGTCATGGTCATCGGGCCAGTCAGGCGAAACTCAACTTGCCATGGTGGGGCACCAGTGATTTTCATGCCAATGCGGGCTGAACTTTGCAAAATTGCATTCGAGCTGACCCCGACCCAACCCAGCAATTGACCCGAATCACAACTGCGCAAACAATAATTCGTGCCGCCATAATGATTGGCTGCCAACAAGCGCTCGTTGTAGCGTTGGTTCATTAAACTTGGCAACACTGGCCCGAAAAAGGCACTCATTTGGCCAGCACAGGGGTTTAAGCTTTGGCGATAGGTGCGTTGGGTATTGGGGGGCAGTTGATCAGTTTGTGAGGCGAAAAGCACCTGATGATCGGTCACGGCATCGAATTTTTTATAGACAGCCGTACCAACCTCGTAGCTACAAACACTCGAACGATTGATGATAACAACTTCGTTTTCAGCGGTGAACCAAGCACCGAGATCACCCAAACCAGGGCAATCAGGTGGCGAACCTTCGCTATCTTGAGCGAAGCTAGCGTGCGGTTGACTGAGCATAAACGCTGCAAAACCAGCGATCATGAACGTCAATAGAGCAGGAATGCAGAGCGAACGTAGCCGCATGCTCCATTGCATAAAACACCATCCTGCGATGATTGGTTGGTATGTCGGTAGGACTATTATGACTCAGGCCTTAAGTCATGTCAATGACTAGCTAGCTATTCAGTCAATCCGCTGATCGAATCACTAGCAAGTATTAATCCTAGCCTAAACTCAATCGTGGAATATATCTTGATACAGGCGTACCAACCAGCCAAGCGCAATCCAACTGGCAACAAGCCAGCAAAGAATCCAAAAAGAATACTTGTTAGTATAGCAACACTTCTAGTCGTTGTGCAGTCTCATTAACAAGCGTGAGTCCCATTCGTTGAGACGACTTGGTACTCACCCCTAGAGGTGAGGATTTAGCGAGATGCTTGCCTAAGGATTTAGCCTATTAGGATGGGGTGAACGCTGGTTGTGAAAGGAGCAGTTGTTGTCAAATAGATAACGCAAGGCTATAATAGCCAAGGTTTTGAGGCTTGCTATCGACGATTGTTGGCGTGTGCCAACGCTACCTATAGATAATAAGGGATGCTTGTGAGACGTTTAATTCGAGCTTTGTTGATTGTTGCCACTATCGGCGCACTAGTTGTCGCGTGTGTTGCAACCCTGTTTCTGCGTGAGTTAACTCAGCCTGCTGGCGAGAGCGATATTGCCAAAAATTTTACCATCGCTCCTAGCGAAAGTTTGGCGGTGATCAGCAGCAATCTGGAATCTGAAGGTTTGGTGCGGCGGGCAATTGTTTTCCGCGTATTCGCCGATTTACGTAATGCCGAGACCGATTTGTATCCTGGCACCTACAAAATTAGCCCAAATATGACGATCAATCAGATTTTAGAGATGTTTCGGGTTGCCCCAGAAGTTCAAACTGCGGTGCGCTTTACCGTGCCTGAAGGATTGCGGATCGAAGAAATTGCGGCGGTGATTGAATCGACTGGGGTCGTTAGTGCTGATGATTTCTTAGCTGTGGCCCGTGATGGCTCGCAATTCAAGGCCGATTATAGCTTTTTATCTAGCTTGCCAGATAGTGCAACCTTGGAAGGCTATCTCTTCCCTGATACCTATGAAATCTTTTCTGATGCAACTAGCGAAGAGATTGTGCGCAAAATGCTCGATACCTTTGCAATTCGCTGGGCTGATTCGCCGTTGAGTAGCGCCACGACTGGACGCTCTGTCCATGAAGTGGTGACTTTAGCCTCGATTGTGCAGCGCGAAGCCAGCAATAACGAGGAAATGCCACGGATTGCTGCCGCCTTCTGGAATCGTCTGAAACCAGAATTTGCTGGCAATCAACTGGGAGCCGATCCAACGATTCAGTATATTTTAGGTGAATCGGGTAATTGGTGGCCAAAGCTTGATCAGCTAACGGTTGAACAAATTAATAGTGCTGCTGGTCCGTACAACACGCGGGTCAACCCCGGCTTGCCACCTGGGCCAATTAGTGCGCCTGGGTTGTTTGCCTTGCAAGCCGCTGCCTCGCCTGCCGCCGAAGATGTGACTTATTTTGTGACCAAGTGTGTGGCTGCTGGTGAACGCCCAACCCACAACTTCACCAACGACTATAGCGAATTTTTGCAATTTCAAGAAGAGTTTTTGGCGTGTCCCAAATAGCTGCTGCTCTTGGCATCATTGGCGATCCAGTCGCTCATAGTCTTTCGCCTGCAATGCACAATGCTGCGTTGCAGGCGCTTGGCATTAATCAGCAGTATGATCGTTGGCATACTCCCGCCGCCGATCTGCCTGCCCGCGTTCGCGGTTTGCGATCTGAGGGTATGCTGGGAGCCAACGTAACCTTGCCGCATAAAGTGGCGATTGCTGGTTTGCTTGATCGCACAGTGGCAATTGCCCAAGAACTTGGGGCGGTCAACACGGTTGTGCGTGAAGCCGATGGAAGTTTGACTGGCCATAACACCGATGCCCCTGCCTTGCAAGCCTCATTGCAAGCCTATGGCGCAGATCTCGCTAACCAACGGGCGGTGATTCTCGGCGCAGGTGGGGCGGCACGGGCGGCACTTTGGGCTTTACGCAATGCAGGTTGCCAACAGATTAGCCTGATCAACCGCACGCTCAGCAGTGCTCAAGCCTTAGTTTTGCCACATGAATTGGCGTTAGCTGCCGATGATCAGCGAGTGGCCGAACAACTTGCCGCTGCAACCTTGTTGATCAACGTCACGTCGTTGGGCTGGAAGGATGCTGATCCTGCGCCGCTGGATTTAGCTCTGTTGCATGCTGACTTGATGGTGTACGATACGGTTTATCGCCAAACGCCGTTGCTGCGAGTAGCGGCGGCTTGTGGTGCGGCCCACTACGATGGCCTTGATATGCTGGTGCGGCAAGCAGGTTTGGCGTTTAGTTTGTGGTTCAAGCAGCCTGCACCGCTTGAAATAATGCGAGCAGCAGCTCTAGCGGCTCTACAAGGATAATCAGCCTATGTTGCCAGCAATTGTGCTTGTGGTTGGAATTGCGCTTGGTTTTGGCCTCAACCCATGGATTACCCAAATCGCCACCGACCCCAAAGCTGCGAATCCTTTGCCAACGCCACGTCACCCCTTGCTTGGTGGCCCAACTTGGGTGGGTTTGTTGGTTGCGGCAGCCAGTGGCTTGATGGCTTGGGTTTGCTATCACGATTATGGTGCTTCACTGCAAGGCTTGTATTGGTATCTAATCAGCTTGGTTTATATTGTGGTTGGCGCAGTCGATTGGAAGGTACGGCTGATTGATGTGCTGCTGGTGATGATTGCAACTGTGGTTGCGTTTCTTGGCTCGGCTTTTTTAACGATTAGCTTTAAAGATTCGCTGATTGGCTCGTTGATTGCTGGCTTGTTGTTTTTGCTCTTTTTTGCTGGCTCGCTGCTGCTTTTTCCTGATACTGATGCGCCGTTTGGCTTAGGCGATGTTTATTTGGCCTTTTTTATGGGCGCAACCGTCGGTTGGCGACACCTTGGCGGAGCGCTGATGTATGGCATGGGTTTGGCAGGGATCGCCTCAATTGGGATTTTGGCGCTGCGCCAAATCAAAGGCGAAGGCACGCTGTATATTGCCTATGGTACCTATTTATGCCTTGGAATGTTGCTCTACTTGATCAAGTTTGGCCCACTTTAAGCAACGATGGATCATAATCGTTCAACCGCACGTATGCTTAGATGTGGTACGATCAATATGAACTTGATTCAACACCAAGGAGGTCGTTATGACCCTATTACAGGTGCCAATCACCGAATTTTTGGATCAGCTTGCAACCAAGGAGCCAGTGCCAGGTGGCGGTAGTGTTGCAGCCGTGTCTGGGGCAATGGCCGCAGGCTTGATTTCAATGGTTTGTTCGCTGACGCTTGGCAAAAAGAAATATGCCGAGGTCGAGGATGAAATTCGTGGTTTGATGGATCGCTCTGAGTCGTTGCGCCGCGAATTGCAAGAGCTAGCCGATGCTGATGTTGAGGCATTTCGGCGTTTGAGCGCAGCCTATAAATTGCCGCGTGAAACGACCGCCGATATTGCGATTCGCCGCGATGCCATCCAAAAAGCGACGCGGATTGCGACTGATGTGCCATTGAGGGCGGCCCAAGCGGCAGCGGCAATTTTGCCATTGTGTAGCCCAGCCGCTCAAAAAGGCAATTCAGCGGCAGTGAGCGATGTGGGCGTGGCGGTGCTCTTGGCTCAAGCGGCTGTACGCAGCGCCTTGCTCAACGTTGAAATTAATCTCAACACGCTCGAAGATCAATTTTATGTGCGCGAAACTCGTGCCGAGGTTGCCAAGCTAACTGCAACCCTGCACGACGATACTGAGGCGGTGATGGCCTTAGTCAATCAACAGCTTCAGGGCTAAATGGTTTTCCAACGATGGCGGAGCGCAGGCTCCGCCTTTTATTTGTAAAGGATGTTATGACAGCGCTTTTGCTTGATGGTCGTGGGTTGGCCAAGGAATTGAAGGCTCAAATTAGCCAACAAGGGGCTGAATTCAAAGCTCGCACTGGTTATGCTCCCCAATTGGTGGTGATTCAAGTGGCGGGTAATGCTGCTTCCGATTGGTATGTGCGTTCAATTCGGCGTTCATGCGAAGGGGTTGGCTTTGGCTTTGCCCTGCAACGCTTGCCAGAAACCTGCGATCAAGCGACCTTAGAAGCGGCAATTCAACAAGCCAGCAACGATTCTGCGATTCATGGCATTATCATTCAAATGCCGTTGCCTAGCCAACTCTCGGCTGATGGTGCGGTAGCCGCGCTCAATCCCCAAAAGGATGTTGATGGGTTGCACCCGACCAACGCAGGCCGCTTGGCTCAAGGCTTGACCGCGCTTGTGCCCAATACGCCTGCTGGTGGCATGGCCTTGCTCGATCGCTATCAAATTAGTCTGGCTGGCAAGCATGCGGTGGTGGTTGGCCGCTCGAATGTGGTCGGCAAACCGCTGGCTCAATTGTTGTTGGCGCGGCATGCCACCGTCACGATTTGCCATTCACGTACTGCCAATTTGGCCGAGGTTATTTGCCAAGGCGATATTGTGGCGGCGGCGGTCGGCAAGGCTGGCTTGGTCACTGGCGAGATGCTCAAACCTGGCGCAGTGGTGCTCGATTTTGGCATCAACGAAGTGGCTGAAGGCCAAGTGGTTGGTGATGTTGATTGGGAAAGTGCCAGCAAGGTTGCGAGCGCAATTACCCCGGTACCAGGCGGTACTGGCCCGGTCACTAATATGATGTTGCTGCAAAACACCTTACAAGCTGCCCAATGGTTGGCTGATCAAGCCTAAACCGCAGTTAGGCTGAGGTTTTCTTGGCTGGCAATAATTAAATCGTTTAGTTGTTGCCAGCGCTCAGCCATTTCGTGGGCTGGCAAGGCTGGTTTCTGCCAATCGGCGACACATGTTTGGCGATAATTAAGCCCTGCCTGCGCGATAACCCACTGCTCGTAGGCGGCAATCCATGTGCAACAATGACCGAGCAAGCTGGTCATACACAGCCATTCAGCCCAAGTATGCGGCGCTCGAACGGCTGGAATTTGGCTGAGCGACCAAACATCACACAGCGGCGCTGCCCGCTCAATCAATCCAACTTGCAGTTTATCGCGGCGCAAAAACAGGCTTGGCGCATAGCCATCGCCATACCACAAACCCCAACCCCACAAATCCAATCTCGCTCCACAGCTCAATTGAAAATAATAATTGCTACTGCCCCGTTGCTCGGTAGGCACACGGCTGCGCGTTGCGCCATATTCCAGCAGCAAATTGCCTGCGCTACGCCGCACATCGTGACCCCAACACCAACATTGTTGCTCGAATAGTGGTCGGCCTACTTGATGCACAGCCTTGGGCAATTGATAATTTGGGCTATTTTGCTTCATATTGATACTGTATATCATTATAGAATTGCCAAAAAAGTGGCCGCGCTTTGCACGACCAGATTATTGATATAATGTATCATTATTGAAGCGGATTGTCAATCGGCAGGTAGCCAAACGGTTGTGCCAACCCAAATCCCTTGGTCGGCCATGCTGGTTTCGTTGCTTAGCTCGACCTTGGCCGGTTTGCTAGGGTCAAAGGTGTACGTGCCAAGATCGGCCCATTCGTTGGCATACACAAACTGATTGACCACCACATCGCTGCGACCTTCGGCATGTTCAATCACATAATGGGCGGCGACTGCATCATCGTGGCCGTTGTAGTAGTAGGGAATATAGGTCAATACGCGGTAGCGCCCAGCGCTGGGAATGCTGGTTTGCCAAGTGGCGGTGCTTGGTGGCTGGCTGGGGGTTGGTTGGGGTGTCGCAACGCCTGCCAAATCCGAGATCGTATCGGTCAGAGTTTCAGTGCTGGTCATGGGAATTTGCGAGGTGATCCAAAGCGTTTCGCCACCAGCGCCAATCGGGGCGTTTTGCCAATTGCCCTCGCTGCGGCTAAAACCTTGGTCGCTTGGCCGAACCGCGATGGTTTGCCCAAGATCGCAAGGATTCGGGCGATCGGCCCAAAGCCAACGCGAAGCCGTGCCAACCGGATAACTGCTCCAGGGGTCGGGTTCGCTTGAGCACCAACCATACGGATCGGTGTTGCGGCCAAGATACTGGGTTTGAAAGTGCAAGTGTGGGCCGATCGCACAGCCAGTTGAGCCAACAATCCCTAATTGTTCGCCGCCTTTGATGGCTTGGCCAAGCTCGACCGAAATTTCGCTGAGATGCCAATAGAGCGTGCGATAGCCATTGCCATGATCGAGCACCACGCCTTTAGCTGGCACACCGCAACCATCATCAGAGTTGCTGGCCCAAACCACCGTGCCATCAGCGGCGGCAACCACTGCTTCGGGCGGTCGTGCACCATAATCCCAGCCATCATGACCATCGTAGGAAATTTGGGTTTCGCGTCGTCCCCACCAACTCACCAAGGATTGATTGGGCGTTAGAAAGGGATATTCGTGATCAAAAAATGAGGTGATATAGGTGACATTGCGTAGCGGCCAACGTAAAAATGGCGTTGCTGGCGCTGGCACTTGGCCCAACGTTTGGCGGGGATCTTCGAAAAATTTGCTGTAAGTTGCGACAAAACTGCCATCGCTGAGCACTTTCGCCAATTCTTCGGGAGTCATGGTTTGGGCTAACATCCGCACCACAGCATACGAGCTAGGGTTTAAACCAGCGGGAATTGGGCCTTTGACATCTTTATCGCGATATTGCAACTCAGTAACGTAGGCGAAATCGCGCACGCCACGCCGCAATTCGCGGGCGGCCCAACGAATTTGGCCATGCAAGCCGCGCCACTTTTCATCCTCACCCTGATATTTCATGGCCCAATCGAGTTGATCGGGGTTGGGAGTTGGATTGGTCAGCAGGCCTTGTTGAAATTCGAGCAAGGCTAGTAGCAACTTGGGATTAAGACTATACAAATAAGCTTGGCCAACCACAACCTCGGCCAGCGATAAATTGCGATCGCCAACTGTTACCAAAGCGGCTTTGAGCGTGCCAGGCTGCGCATCTAGCAGAGTTTGAATATTGGCGACGGTCAGATTTTGCTCGGATGTAAAGCGAATATCATCGATAATCGTCGGCGCTTCGGCGGCGCGAGGCAAAACTGTGCTCACCTCGACCAGATTTTGCGGTTCGATCGCTGGGGGCAAGGTTGGTGGTGGTTGCTCAGCTTGGGTGCGGTCGTCCTCGGTCACCGAATCAACAGGCCGAAAAATCAAGCGCCCAGTTTCAGTGGCAGGTGGGGCGATCCGTAGCACCAGCGTCGTTAGCACCAAACTGATGATCAATGTGCTGAACAAAGCCCAGAGGCGTTGTTGATCGCTTTGCAGCCGATTGCGTAAATCGAAATAGCGTTTGGGGTTAAAACGTTGCATAATCCTCACCAAGCATTCGCCACGTCAGTATAGCAGATGTCGAATGCTTGGCGGACAGCATGAGCCTTGATCTTCGTGCTCTTCGTGGTCTTCGTGGTTCCGTCTCTCTGACCCCTAGCCGCTGAATGCTGACCCCTCATCATGCTCGTGCTTGGTTTGCTGCGCGTCGAGCAATTGTTGATAGAGCGTCGTATGCAATTGGGCAATGGTTTCCCAGCGGAATGAGCAGGCGATGCGTTGGCCAGCTTGGCTCAATTGTTGGCGTAATTCGGGGTTGGCGGCGATTTGCTCAACCGCTAAAGCCAAATTAATTGCATCATCTGGCTCGACTAACAGCACATCACGTTCATGGCGCAGCGAAGGATCGATTGGCACATGCGGTGGAGTGGTGATTGTTGGCACACCATGGGCGAGCATCGCCAACAAACTACCACGGCGATATGATGCACCATCGCTAAATGGCAGAGCCGCGCAATCGAGTGCTTGCAAGGTACGGGAAACCTCGCTAGCACTCAGGTAGCCCGTCCAATGGATACGCTGATCAAGCTCGAGGCGGCTGATCGTGGCGCGTAACTGTTCAGCGTAGGTTTCATCTTCGGGCGTGCCTGTGCCACCGCCGATAATCACGAGGCGGGTGGTTGCTGGCAAATATTGCAACGATTCAACGATGGTGTGCACGCCTTTGGTGCTATTGAGCAAGCCAAAATAGCCCAATAACAGCGTTTCGGGGTTGGCTCCCAACTGCTGGCGTAGCTGCTGGCGGTCGGCTAATGGCGCAACCTCGATATTCGCGCCAATTGGAATTAAGTGAGCTGGCGGCTCCAATGGCTGGGTCAAGGTATAAATATCGGGATTGCTGCTGGGTGCATCGCCAGCCAAGCGCGATTCATCCTCGGCATTGGTAACCACCACGGCATGAGCATTTTCGATCAGCAGACGGGTAACATAGCGGCGCAACGGCGCAACTTTAGGAGCCAAATAGGGCATACGCAAATCGTGCAGGGTTACGACACTTGGCACCGAGAGCGCCGCAGGCAGCAAATTGACCGCAGGCTTCATCTCGTATGCGCCAGTCTGATATTGAATATGCACAATATCGGCCTCGAATTGCTTGGCAGCGTTGCGCACATCCTGATGCAGCTTACGGCCCCAGCCGCGCACCCTGCGCCAAACCAGCCATGGCTCGCTTTGTTCAGCACCTTCGCCAGCAGTGAGCACACAAACCTGACAGCCGAGCGCGGTTAAGGCTTCGGCTAATTTGGCAGTGTAATCGCCAACGCCCCCAGGTTGGGGCAAATATTCGGCTGTTAGCAACAATATTCGCATCATGTATTCTCGGTGGCTAGCAGCAAGGCCGTAGCCCAACCTTTACTCCTTGGTTAGCAGATTGCTGGGCTAGACCAGCAGCGCTGATTGCCCAACTATTTCACTCGTCCCAATAATTGTTTGGTTAATGCATGCAACTCGGCGATTGGCTCGGCCTCGCCTTGTAAATCGGCTAAGGCGGCTAAAGCTTGCTCGTGATAGAACTTGGCTACGCCAGCAGTATAGCCTTGTGAGCCAGTGCGCTCTAAAATTGTCAGCACAGTTTGAATATCGCTGGCTGCAAGCTGTTCTTTTTGATAAATCGCCGCCAGCTTGCCACCATCCTCAGCATCGGCATGAGCTAGAGCATGAATAATCGGCAGGCTTTTTTTGCGGCCCCAAATATCGTGAGCATCGGGCTTGCCTGTTACCGCTTCTGCGCCCCAAATGCCGAGCATATCATCTTCGATTTGGAAGGCCAAGCCCAAGGCTTCACCCCAATTATACAGGGCGGCGGCTTGTTCGCGGTTGGCATTGCCCAAAATTGCCCCTAAACCAGCCGCAGCGGCGATTAATGCCGCCGTTTTGCGGCTGATCATCGCCAAATAATCGCCTTCGCTAATGTCGAGGCGTTGCTCAAACGACATATCGAGATACTGGCCTTCGCACAAACGAATAATTGTTTGATTAAAGCGCCGCGCAATTTCGACCACGACCGATGATTCGACCCCAACTTCTGCCAAACGAAATAATGAAAGCTGGGCAAGCGTAAACATGCCATCACCAACATTGATCGCTTGCGGAACTTCCCACAATTTCCACACGGTTTCGCGGCCACGGCGAGTTGGGCTGTGATCTTCAATATCATCGTGGATGAGCGAAAAATCATGTAAAAGCTGAATCGCGGCAGCTAAAGGCTCAGCCTGTTGGGGATCGCCGCCAACCGCAGCACAGGCGAGCAAACAAAAGCGTGGGCGCAACAACTTGCCACTATCGGCTTGGGTTGGCTCAAGTTGAGCATTACGCCAGCCCAAATGATATTCCTGCATCTCATAAAACATAGTTACGCGGGCATCGGCAGGTGGGAAGGCACTCTGCATCGCTTGGCGAATCGATTCGTCAGAAATTTGTTTCATAGTAACCTCGTACTACGTAATGTCTTTGTAATCTTCAGATCTAGTACCGATTCTTGCAAGGGCGTACACTCAAGGCAGCTAAGAACAACCCGTTGCACCAGATCTCAATCAAAGAAGGAGCCGATGATGAGTTTGAAAATGCGCTTTCGTTTCAGCCCAACCCAAGATGGTTTGGTAAAAGTCCTTGGCCCGTTGGAAACCGAAATTATGGAATTGTTATGGAAAGAAACTCAAGGCACGGTTAAGCAAATTCATCGTTCGTTGCAACATCGCCGCGATATTGCCTACACGACTGTGATGACCACGATGAGCCGTTTGGCTGAAAAAGGTATTTTGCACCGCACCCGCGATGGTTTGGCCTATGTTTATAGCCCTGAATTAAGCCAAGATGAATTTGTGCAAATGGTTGTGCAACAAGTGCTCGATGGCTTGCTCGATGATTATCCTGATTTGACCCTGAGCTATGTTGTTGATTATTTGGCTCGTAACGATCCAACTCAACTTAAGCAACTCAGCCGCGATGCGCAAAATCGCTATGCGCGGGTCTAAGTTCCCTCACCCCAACCCCTTGCCCACTGCGGCAAGGGGCTTTTTATTTTGAGCTAGGGGAGAAGTTTGCTTAGACGATCTCGCCCCATAGGTCGTAATCGGTGGTTTTGTTGATAGCAATATTGGCAAATTGACCAACATCGGCAGCGCCATAGCCAAAGACCAAGCCATCAACTTCGGGGGCATCGCGATACGAACGCCCAACCACAATCGCTCGGCCATCATCATCAGTGCCAGTGCCTTCGACCAATACCTTCATGGTTTGGCCGACAAAACGCGCAGTGCGAGCACGCGAAATCACTTGTTGCACCGCCATGGCTTCGTTCCAACGCCGCTCTTTGACCCGTTCAGCTACTTGATCAGGCAATTCGCCAGCAACTGTGCCTGGCTCTAGCGAATAGCGGAACATCCCCACCCGATCAAATTGCATTTCTTCGAGGAATTCGAGCAAGGCTTTGAATTCATCGCGGGTTTCGCCAGGATAGCCCACAATAAACGTTGTACGTAGTGACAAATCGGGCATGGCTTGGCGCAACGAGTTTACAATTGCCTTAGTTTTATCGGTGTCGGGTGGGCGGCGCATGCGGCGCAAGGTATCAGGGTGGGCATGCTGCAATGGCATATCGACATAATGACACAATTGTGGCAGCCGCGCCATGGTTTCGACCAAATCGGGCGTAACCGATTGCGGATATGCGTACATCAGCCGAATCCAGCGGTCGGCTGGCACAACTGCGGCCAACTCTTCGAGCAAAACCCCAAGGCCATTTTGTTTCATGCCCAAATCGCGGCCATAATCGGTGAGGTGCTGGGCGACCAAGATAATTTCTTGGACTCCCGCCTCGACTAACTCGCGGGCTTCGCCTAAAATCGAGCCAACCGCCTTCGAACGCATATCGCCTTTGAACGATGGAATTGTACAGAAGGCACAGCGCAAATTACAGCCATCGGAAATTTTGAGATAGGCTGAAGGGCCGCGTTTGTTGCGGGTAATCGCGGTTGTGCGCCAATCGCCATAGGCTCCGAGGCTATCGCCAGTTGAAGCAGGTGTGAGGCTAAGATTAAGCCCAGTGCTGGGCATCGCGCTTGGTGCACCGCCCATCAAGGGAATGCCAAAGCCTGTGGTTTTGCTAGGCGCACTGCTCCCTGCCACAACTGAACCGATGCGCATCCATTCTTTGGTGCTGAGGGTGGCATCGAGCTTGGGCACGCGTGAACGCAAGACATCGCCATGGCTTTCGGCCATACAGCCAGCCGCAATTAATTTTTGGCCTGGCGCTTTGTTGTTGGCTAGCTCTTGCAACACGCCGACGGTTTCTTCGCGGGCAGCGTTGATAAACGAACAGGTATTGACGATCACCACGTCGGCACCATCGCTGCTATCGACGGCGGTGTGGCCTTCGCGCGTCAGAATGCCATGCATGCCTTCGCTATCGACGGTATTTTTCGGACAGCCTAAAGTAATGATATGAAACTTCATGTGTTGTATAAACTCGATGAGGCAAGCCTCGTTGATTAAACATTAAGATCGATGTGTCTATTGTACCAGTAAGTTTCAGCTTCGGCTGTGATTGAACACCAAAAAAAGTGAGGCTTCATGAACGAAATTCAATTGCGGCAATTAAATTGGCCGCATGATCAGGCGGCGATTGGCTTGCTCGACACCAGTTTTAGCACTACAACGATCTATCAATTGCACCAACGTGAGTTAACCATGCGCTTGGGGTTAGTCGATTTGGCTAGCCCGTTTGAAAAGCATTACGATTTGAGCGAGGATTATGCGCGTTTGCCGCAGCACGATTGGGTACTTGTGGCCGAAGCTCAAGCTCAGGTGGTGGGTTTGGCGGCAGTCGAATATCAACAATGGAATCGACGGGCAGTGCTCGAACATTGCTATGTCGATCGGCGTTATCGTGGGCGGGGCTTGGGCCGACAATTGCTCACGGCAGCGATCGCGGCGGCGCGGCAATTATCGGCACGTTGTTTGTGGCTCGAAACTCAAACGACTAATCCATCCGCAATTGCGTTTTACCGAACAGTCGGCTTCGGTTGGTGTGGCAGCGATTGGCAATTGTACGATCCTTCTGCGCTTGACCCGCGCGAGATTGCACTGTTTTTTAGTTACGACCTCACCTAGCTTGGGTCATCGGGGCAAAGTTTAACCTGTTGGCTGGCATAAATCAGTGGCCGCATTGGGCCATGGCCTGGGTAGAGCCACTCCACGCCACGTTCGCGCAAGGCCTGAAAACTGCGTTCAACCAAGGCTTGGCTCTCAGCATCGGCGGCATAAGGTTGTAAATCGCCAGTAAAAGCAATACCCTGATCGAGCACTAAACTAATGCTATCGGCTGAGTGACCTGGTGTGTGGATGATCTCGCCAGCGATGGCGATTGAGTCTAACCATTCGCGGCTTTGCGCAGTGGTGATGACGGTGGTATCTTCGGGCGTAATCGGCTGATAGTTCAGTTCGGGCTTGATTAAACTTTTGAGCAAGGGAATGGCTGGTTGTTGTTCTTCAACCACAATCAGCTGAATGCCCTTGGATTTAAGTTCTTGTACCAAACCAGCGTGATCGGGGTGATAATGGGTGATCAGCATGGAATGAATTTGCGCTAAATCCACGTCATGTCGTTTGAGTACGGCCATAAATTTGCCCCATGTGCCTGGCCAGCCAGCATCGACCAACAAAAAACCATAGGTCGAGCCAACCAGATAATAATTGGTTGAATCGTAGCCAACATTTAGAATTCCAAATGGCATTGGTTTGCCTCCATAAAACGAATTGGTTTTAGCCTAATCCTGATTAAGTTGATCGTAGTCGGTCATGCGACTGATTAAATCGGTAACTAAACCATAACCATGGGTCGTATGAATATTCCTTGCCAGAGCCAACCTGATAGTGCTAGGATAGCCATAATTAATCGGGCTTGATTTCATGCAGATATAGATATTAAGGAGTTGTGCCATGGCCATTCGCAAAGTTGCAATTTTAACCAGTGGTGGCGATGCCCCAGGCTTAAACGGTGTTATTCGAGCCTTTGTAAAATCGGCAGTGCTAGAACATGGCTGGGAAGTCGTTGGGATTGAAGATGGTTTTGAGGGTTTAGTTGGTACGCCGCGCCTGCGGCCTTTAGGATTGAAAGAAGTGCGCGGGTTGCTCGGTCGCGGTGGCACGATTTTGGGCAGCACCAATAAAGGTAATTTTGGTTGGCACAAAAATGCCGATGGCGAGCTGGTGCGCAACGATGCATCCTACCAAGAATTTGTGGCCAATGCCAAAGCTGAAGGTATCGATGCAGTCGTGGTCTTAGGCGGCGAAGGCAGTCAATCGATCGCCCACGATTTGGGTAGCTTTGGTTTGCCAGTGGTTGGCGTGCCCAAAACTATCGATAACGATTTAGTCGGCACTGACCAAACCTTCGGCTTTGATACAGCGATTGGGGTTGCTACCGATGCCCTAGATCGCTTGCACACCACCGCCGAAAGCCATGATCGGGTGATGGTGCTTGAAGTCATGGGTCGTCATGCTGGCTGGATTGCCTTGCACGCTGGCTTGGCTGGCGGAGTCGATGCCATCCTGATTCCTGAAATTCCCTTCGATTTACGCGCCTTGGCGCACAAAATTGGCGAACGTGATGGCGTTGGTGCTTCGTTTAGCATCATCATCGTGGCTGAGGGTGCAATGCCAGCTGGCGGCGAGGCAATTTACCAACGTGAAGGCTTGCTCGGCGGGATCGGCTATTACGTTGCCAATCAATTGGCTGAATTAACTGGCAAAGATACCCGCGCAGTCGTGTTGGGACATATTCAACGTGGTGGCTCGCCTACGCCAATCGATCGAATTTTGGCCTCGCGCTATGGGGTTGGTGCGGTTTGGGCCATCTCCCAAGGGCGCTTTGGCCAACTAGTGGCAATCCAAAACGATCAATTGATCACCGTGCCATTGCTTGAATGTGCCAACAAAATTAAGCCAGTGCCAGTTGATGGCCAAATGGTGCGAACTGGCCGCTCGTTGGGCATTGTGTTTGGTGATGAAGAACAACGAATTAATCAATAGTTTTAGGAATGGGGTTACGGGTGTGATTGCAGGGCGATCATGCCCGTTTTTGCGTTAATTTCAGGCTATTTTTGGCTCATGGCACAGCAAAAGCACTCTTCTATCAAGCCAACTGAACGAGTATAATGCAGGCAAGCACAGGATGCCCTTTCCTGTCGCGAGCGCAAAGGGGCTACCATGAAGGTCTTGTTTCTGGCAGCGGAAAGCGTTCCATTTGTCAAGGTCGGGGGGTTGGGTGATGTGGCGGGTGCATTGCCAGAGGTACTTCGTCGGCGAGGACTCGATGTTCGGCTGGTGATTCCGCGATATGGTACGATTGACCCTTTGCGCTGGAATTTAGGGCAACTCCGCGATAATTTTCCGGTTGGTTTGGATTGGCGTAGCGAAGAATGCCAACTTTGGGCAACTGCCGATCAACAAACTTGGTTTATTGAAAATCAATATTTCTTTGGGTCGCGCACCACGATTTATGGTCATGGCGATGATGATGTGCGTTTCGCCCTCTTTTGCCACGCTGCCTTAGAAGCCTGTCGCCAAATGAATTGGTGGCCCGATGTGATCCATGCCCACGATTGGCATGCGGCTGCCGCAATTCGGATCGCTTGGGGCAATGCAGCTCGGCCAGCCTTAGTCTTTACGATTCACAATTTGGCGCATCAAGGCCGCTTTGCCAACGATGCTTGGCCCTTGGTTGGGGTCTACGATGCCTTTGGCGAATTGAATCTGATGGAGCAGGCGCTCTATACCAGCGATGTGATTACCACCGTTAGCCCAACCTATGCCGATGAAATCAAACGATCTGAATATGGCTTTGGGCTAGATCATATGCTGCGTGAACGTTCGGATCGCTTGGTTGGCATTTTGAATGGAATCGATCCACGCCACTTTGATCCGGCAACTGATCAGCATATTGCCCAGCAATTTAGTGTTGATGATTTGGCGGGCAAGGCTGTCTGTAAAGCGGCATTACAACGCGAAGTTGGCCTGCCAGAGCGGGCCGATGTGCCGTTAGTGGCGGTTGTTTCACGGCTTGATAGTCAAAAGGGCATTGATCTGATTGTGCAAGGCTTAGGTCGGATTATTGCTGAAACCGATGCCCAACTAATGGTACTTGGCTCAGGCTATGGCCCCTATGAAGATGCCTTCCGCGATGCCAGTCGGTTTGTGCCTGAACGGGTGGCAAATTATATTGGATTTAATGCACCCTTAGCACAACGGGTGTATGCTGGAGCTGATATTTTTCTCATGCCCTCGGCCTTTGAGCCATGCGGTCTGAGCCAAATGATCTCAATGCGTTATGGCACAATTCCAGTGGTACGGGCAACTGGCGGCTTGGTTGATACCGTGCCCGATATGAGCCAACCAGAAGGAGTTGGCGTGGTGTTTAGCGATTACAACGTTGATGCTATGCTGCATGGGCTAGGCCGAGCGTTAGCCGCCTATCGCTACCCCAATGATTGGAGCTATTTTGTGCGGCGGGCCATGACCCACGATTTTAGCTGGGATACTGCGGCAACCCGCTATGAAGATGTTTACCGTTGGGCGCTGAGCTTGCGCTAAATGAAAGGAGCATTCCTGTGGAAACATTTAAGCTCGTGATCACCGGAGCCTTTAACACGGGCAAAAGCACCTTTATTCGATCATTATCGGATATTGCCGTTGTCGATACCGATAAAGCCACCTCATCGCCCGATGAGCAACGCATCAAGTCCAATACCACCGTGGCAATGGATTATGGGCGGGTGGCGCTCGATGATTATACTTTGCGTCTGTATGGTACGCCTGGCCAAAACCGTTTTGAATTTATGCGCGACATTTTAGCCAGAAACATGAACGGCTTTTTGGTGCTTGTCGATCTCTCGCAACCAGCCACGATCGACGATGCAGCGGCAATTTTGGCCCAATTTCGCGATCATGGTGAAGTGCCGTATGCGGTTGTGGCCAATAAAAGCGATTTAAACACCGTCATTAGCCAAGCTGATCTGCGCCAACAACTCGGTTTGAATCCCGATATTCATATTTATTTGTGCACCGCGACTGATAAAAATTCAGTGCGCGAGGTAGTGCGCCGCTTTTTGCGCGATGCCCACAAGTGATCCAATTAACCTTGCTAACTCGCTAAGTCTCTTGATTTAGGCTTGGCGAGTTGGCTCGCCCCAACCACCTCCAAATTGCCAAAACTCCAGCAGTACTGCCCAATAGCCCCAAAAATACCCATAAACTACGCCCTTGAAAATTACTTAGTTGGCTGCCAAACCAACCATTGCGCATCAATAAACCAAGCCGTGAGGCCTCTAGGGGTTGGTCGGAGAGCAAAATGGCGCTGAGTGGCAATTCGGCAATCGCTGGATAACCCCGTGGAATCGCATAGGTGATGTAGCGTGCCATCAAGGCGAGATTCCAGCCGACTAAACTTGCGATTAAGCCGATTGCTGTGCTTGGCCAGCGTCGCCAACGGTGTAGCAGGGCTGCCACGCCCCAAGCCAAACAAGGCGCAAGCGTGGTCAAACGGCGTAAACCAAAAGCTCCACTGCCATGCCAATCAGGCAAACGCGAAATATAAATCAAATAAATAATGACTGCCGCCAGATATGGCCAAGCTTGCCGTTGGCGAATGCTCAAGCCTAAGCCAACCAACCCTAGCAGATAGATTGGTGTCCACCAGAGCATGCCGTACAGCGAACCAACCAGCATTGGCCAAAGTTGGCTGCTGCGCGGCGTGGCAAAATTGCCACCTTGCGGTATTGTCAGCCACTCGCCATACAGTAAACGCCACATCGCCAACTGCGGCAACACCACAAGCAGGCCAGCGAGCGCGGCGATGCCAAGGCCTTTGATTAAATTCGGCCATGCTAGGCGTTGTTGGCCAACTAGCAACGGCCAAAGCAGCAGCGCTGGCAGAATCAGCACCAATGCGCCAATCCAATAGCTAACGATGGTTGCGCCCATGCTCAAGCCCAGTTGCGCCCAACGCCCAAGGCTTGGTTGTTCGCGCAAACGCATACTGGCAAGCGCCATCAAACTGACGCAGGCCGCCGAAAGGCTGTGGGCATAGGCTCCTTGAAATAGACTGTAATAGAGCAAATTGCTAGCAAGATAGATGCTGATGGTGGCTAGGGCGGCGATTTTAGGGCTAAATTGGCGGCGCAGCAGTGCCTCGCAACTCAGGATGAAGATTAATCCAGCCAAGGCGCTGCCCCACGTGGTCAAAGCAAGATACGGTTGACTATAGCCATCGCTGGGCCAACCACCGAGCAGGGCAATGCCATGGCCGAGCCACCACAACGGGGCGAACGCCATGGCTGGGCCAACGCTCCAAGGATTGGCGGCGTAGCCCGTTTTGGTCAATTTCACCCCAGTGTTGATTTCTAAGGGAGTTTGGCTAAACTCGTTGCTAAAATCAAAATCGTGGTCGATGCCCGCCGAACGCAAATAGGCGTAATAACCAACGCCATCATATTGCACCGTTGGAGTCCACAAACAGAGCGTTGTGATCAGCCAAATCGCCACTAATAGCCAGCGCCAATTAACTGCTCGTGGCCAACGCTGCCAAATATGGTATGCGCCAACGGCCAAGGCTGCCACCAGCAACAATTGGCTGAGGCTGTTGATCGCCGCCCGATTGAGCCAATTGCCTGACCAAGCCAAGGCCGCCAAGCCAAGGCTCAAGCCGCTGCCAGCGAGCGCTAGCCAATGCCGCGCCAAGCCAAGGCTAAGCAATAGCACCACGCCACAGAGCAAGGCCAAATTACCGGGATTAAACGGCGTAGCATCAGGTAAAGCCGCCCAGCCCTTTGAACCAAGTTCTTGCCAACTGAGGTGGCTGAGCAGCAAACCCAAGTTGCGCCCATTTTGTTGGCTTGGCTGATTGCGCAATTGCAATTGTTGTATATCGGCTGGCACAAATAGGCTGAGTTGGCGGAGCTCAGGTTGCAACGCTAGGCTCAGGGCTTGAGTTTGCTCGAATTGTAGGCTGGTTGGGCCAAATGGGGCTAAATATTCAAGCTGAACTAGTCGAGCATGGTTGCTGGCAGGCCAGAGTGGCACGTGCAAATTGCCATTGCTCCAGCGGTAGTTGCGGGTAGTCGGGCCTGTTGCGCCTGGCAAGCTGCTTGATTGCTCAAGGCCGTACAAGCCGCCAACGCTGGTTGAAGTATGCTGCAACACATTGGCCGAGCGGGTTGGTTGCGCATTCGCCCACCAACCAATAATCAGCCACAACAGCAACAACCCTCCAATATTGCCCCAGCGCGAACGCAAACCACGCAACATAATCCACCTATCCACAGACGATGATTGGCCTAGTATAGCCGATTGTTGCTTGGGCCTGGGTTATGGGGCAATGCTTAGGCTATAGTGGCAATAGTTGAGTTATTTAAGCGGAAAATTAAATAATAAAGTCGATTTTTAATTAACCACATAAAAATTTTGATAAAACTGAAATAGTAGATTTAATTACGCAAAATAACTATCTATTTAATTAATATTCTACTAATAGAGTACTATTTGCATTTATGCCACCTTACGAAGAACCTTACGGATCGAATTAGTACCAGTACTACCAATATCTAGTCCTCTTACCCCAAAAAGATCACGCTCATGTTGAACTAGCGATGACAGTTTGATGACATTATACTAGCTAGTAGCACGGTTTATTTTTCTATTTTAATTATTTTATTATTTCTTTAACTATTTTTATTGTAAGGAGTTCTTATGACCCCGACACTGCGACGATGGACAACGCGGGTTGTGCTACTTGCAACAATTTTGGTGGCAAGTGGGCCAAGTGCCAGCTTTGCCAATGTGAGCAAAGGCGTAGAATCAGTCAGTGTTGAGACAGTCGTTGAACCAACGGCAGAACCAACCGCAGCTCCAACGGCTGAGCCAACGGCAGAACCAACGGTTGCGCCAACGGCAACTACAGCCCCAACCGCAGCTCCAACCGAAACCGCAGCTCCAACCGTAGCTCCAGTCTGTGACCCAAAGGCTGATCTTTCGGGTTGGTTCTCAAGCAATAACGTCGGCAAAATTTGGAATAAATCAACTACCTGCTCCTACGATGTAGGTATGGCTTCGTATCAAAAATTTGATGAAATCATTGATCATCAATTGATTTATTCGTGGGCAATTGGCCGAGTTGGCCCAAAAACAACTGTTTCTTTAAGTGTTGCAGCGCCTGAATGTGCTGCCCAAATTGATGTGTTCTATGGGCCTGTATTGCACTCGCTCGATGGTCAACGCTATGGCGAGCGCTTGCTCTCATCTCGCCACCTTGGCGGAACCAACTATTGTGGCGTAACAACTCCAACCAACACACCAGAACCAACGGCTGAGCCAACAGTTGCCCCAACCAATACACCAGAACCAACAGTTGAGCCAACACCTGAGCCAACCAACACGCCAGAACCAACAGTTGAGCCAACACCTGAGCCAACCAACACGCCAGAACCAACGGCTGAGCCAACGGTTGCGCCAACCAACACGCCAGAACCAACGGCCTACCCAACGCCAACCGCTGTGCCAACCGCGACCAAGACACCAGTCCCAACCGCGACTAAGACACCAGCGCCAACGGCAACTAGCACGCCAGCGCCAACCGCGACCAAGACACCAGCGCCGACTGCCACCAGAACACCAGCGCCAACTCCAACCAGCACGCCTACTGGTAAAGATTGTACCTATACCCAAGGCTACTGGAAGAATCACCCAAGTGCTTGGCCAGTTACTAGCTTGAGCATTGGTGGTGTGGTTTATAGCCAAAGCCAATTGATGGCAATTTTCAACACCTCGCCACGTGGTGATGCCACCTACATCTTGGCTCACCAATTGATCGCCGCCAAGTTGAATGTTGCTCAAGGTGCTAATGGCAGCACGGTTAATGCAACGATCGCTGCTGCTGACGCTTGGTTGCAACAATATCCATTGGGCAGCAAACCAAGTGGCGCAGCTTCTAACACTGGCACAAGCTACGCCACCCAATTGGATAACTTCAACAATGGCGTAATTGGCCCAGGCCACTGCGACTAAACTCAACCCTGAATAATTGTTCAAACGGCGACGATCTAGCATTTCTAGATCGTCGCCGTTTTTCGTTATAATAGCCTGCATTGTTTGTGATTGAGGTTGAACAATGGCACAACGTGGGCGAATTCCAGCAGGTTTAGGCCATTTTTTGGTGGCGTTTGGGCTAGGCGCAGCATTTAATATAGGCGTTAGCTATGGCCTGATTGGCCTAATCGTCATTTCATTCATCACGTTAATTGTATTTATTGTCGATAAACAAAAATCGCGTGGTCGTGGCCGCCGAATTGCCGAGAGTACGCTATTGTGGTTTGTGGCCGTTGGTGGAACCTTAGGCGCTGTGATTGGCATTTGGTTTTTTCGGCATAAATCGCAAAAAACTACGTTTCTGCAAGGTTTTTGGCTAATTGTTAGCTGCCAAGTTGTCGGCTTGTTGGCAGTTGGCTTGGTGCGTGACCTGCTGTTAAACTGAACCGTAACCGCGTCTCACAGCTGGTAATGCAGAGGCACAGAGCTACAGTATTAATAAATATCAAGTATCAAACTGTACGGTCTACCACAGATTCAAAAGCGTTGCCACACACGGCATTATGTTCGTGTGAAATGGGAAGGGAACCATGGCCCCAAAGTTTCCCTTCCCTCCCCATCGCGTTCTATCACCATGCGGACAATTAGCGCTCAGCGGTGTGCTGGGTGAGCCACATGGCAAGAGCCTCTCGACTATCCGGCATACCAAACCAGGCTGAGAACAGGGTGGTCGGAATATCCCAGACGCGAGGGGTATCCACCAATGCCTGTACCAGATCGCGTCGGAATGAAGATCGTTCGTGGATAAGAGATTGTGGGCGGTAGCGAAAAGCACGTTCGTCATGCCATTGAACAAGTGAAAGTGAGATTTTTCGCCAAGAGGCAGCAATCCCGTCACCAGAAACACATGCACAGATCATGATGGCCATCGCTAGCAAATGGGCCTGTTCGGCACTGATGTCTGGCCGTATTACTGCTGCAAGAAGCGGCTCTGGGGCAAGTCGTGAGAGATCACTTAGCAGAGGTTCAACCGTTGCGATATCATCGTATCCATCTGGGAGTCGCACATGCTGGGTCTGGGCAAGAAATGTATCGAGCAAGAGTCGTGTGATCTCATGCCAAAGACTAGCATGTTGCCGCATAGAATGATGCGCATGTTGTATCTCGACAGCCGCTTGTGCCGCAGCTACGCGCACTTCCATAAGCGGGTGACGGAAAATGAGGTCGTAGAACATGGGAATCGGATCAAGTCTCACAAAGTCTTTCCAGCCCATCGAATCAGCGAGTAGGCGTTTCACGCTCTGACAGAGTTCGCTTCCAACCCCAGCATCTATTTCGCGGGCCGCGTGATTGAGCAGGATCGACACAATCTCATGGCGATCCTCTGTGAGATAACCAAGCAATCTGGCAGCGCCCTGGCGTACAGGAGCATCCGCATCGCTGAGCAGGGTGATTAAGATTCCTCTGCGTTCTTTGGCCATGGCATAGATAGCAACCTGAATGCGCTTCATCGCAATCGTGCCCCAAGAGGTAAGCATCCCCCAGAAGGGGCCACCCAAGGCCATCATAAGTTCCGAGCGATCGGGAGTATCCGGATTGCCAAGGATGTCTAACAAAAAACCTACAATTAGTGGTGTCGTATCATAATACGAGCCAAAGTCTTGGCCATGACCAAGCAGAAAATTTCGGGCGTATTCTCGAACCGCAGGATCACTAGCGTTGAGATCTCGGAATGCTTGGGGAATCCTCTCAGGCCGTTGATAGATATGCGTACCAATCGTAGACCAATCAATCTCGTTGGGGGTCGGGCGCATTAATACCTTTTTTCAGGATCTATGAAGTGTATAAGCACAAGTATAGCACAGATGTGGGGATAATCAATTAGCGAATGGTGGGCATTCCGCCGACGGCATGTCCACAAACAGCGCATCAGCTTGTGACTAATACCAAGATCAAATGAAATGTACATCAGGGATTAGAACTCTGAAGATTATTCGTGCAATTCGTGGCTAAAAATCAGTCTTTGTGTTCTTTGTGTGCTTCGTGGCTAAAATAAAGTAGCCAATCTTCAGTAACTAACTCAACAATAATCTAAATATGTTATAATCAGCGCCATCGGCGATGATGCCCTTTTCCGCATTGGGAAGGGGCTTTTTTGTAGGACACACCAGCTATGAGTCAGCTAACCACCCATGCTTCGGCGGTGCCATTACTCGAACGCTACCGCCAATTTTTGCCGATCACTGCCCAAACGCCTATTGTCACCTTGCACGAGGGCAATACTCCGTTGATCAATGTGCCACGCTTGGCTGCCCATCTTGGGGTGCGCGAATTGTGGCTCAAATTGGAATCCATGAATCCAACTGGTTCGTTCAAGGATCGCGGCATGGTCATGGCGATTGCCAAAGCCCTCGAAGCTGGCAGCAAAGCCGTGGTCTGTGCTTCAACTGGCAATACCAGTGCTGCCGCCGCTGCCTATGCCGCTCGCATGGGCATGGAATGTGTGGTGGTCGTGCCTGCTGGCAAAATCGCCTTGGGTAAATTGGCTCAAGCCTTGATGTACGGAGCCAAACTCTTGGTGATCGAAGGCAATTTCGACCAAGCCTTGGATATGGTGCGCGTGTTGGCCGAACAACATCCAATTACTTTGGTCAACTCGGTTAACCCCTATCGCTTGGAAGGCCAAGCAACCGCTGCCTACGAAATTTGCGATGTGCTCGGCGATGCACCCGATTATTTGGCCTTGCCAGTTGGTAATGCTGGCAATATTTCGGCCTATTGGATGGGCTTCAAACGCTATTACGAAGCGCATCGCTCGGAAAGCTTGCCCAAAATTTTGGGTTTTGAGGCAACTGGTTCGGCAGCGATCGTGCGCGGTGAGCCAATTGCCTATCCTGAAACTGTGGCAACCGCGATTCGAATTGGCAATCCGGCTTCGTGGCAGTTGGCAGTTAATGCTCGCGACGAATCGGAAGGCACGATCGATCATGTCAGCGATGAAGAAATTTTGGCGGCTTGGCGCGATCTCTCGGCACTCGAAGGCATTTTCTGCGAGCCAGCTTCGGCAGCAGGCGTTGCCGGCATTCGCAAGCTTTTGGCTGCTGGCAGCATCGATCCCAATGGCCGTTTTGTGGCAGTATTGACTGGCCATGGCTTGAAAGACCCACAATTGGCAGTCGAGCAGTTCTCGGTTCCACAGGCGATCCCTGCTGAATTGAGCGCTGTGGTCGCCGCCTTAGATTTGTAGTGGCGCGGTGAGAGCGAGCAAGGTTTTGACGCTATTGATTTAGCCACATTCAGGCTTTTGAGCAGCAACTTAATTGCTGGGGGCAAAAAGTTGTTGAGTTGTTGCTCGCCTGCAAGGTGGATTCAATTTTTTCATTTGGAGCACGTTATGCGTTTGCTAGTGACGAAATTTGGTGGTACGTCGGTCGGTTCAGCTGAAGCTATTCGTGGCTTAACTGCAATCACTACCACTAATCGCACTACTTGGGATCATGTTGTTGTGGTGGTGTCGGCCCTCAGCGGTGTCACCGATAAATTGTTGAATATTGTGCGGGTTGCCCAAACAACGGGCGATGCTGCTGCGGTTGCTAGGCTGCACGCCGAGTTGCGCCAGCGCCATCATGCTGTGATTGGCGAGTTGCTCGATGCTGAACAGGCCGCAATCCAAACCGAAATTGATGGCTTGCTCGATGAGTGTGCCCGTTTGTGCGAAGGTGTGCGGGTTTTGGGCGAATTGACTCCGCGCACGCTCGATGCGATTGCTGGCTTGGGCGAGCGTATGAGCGCCCGCATCGTTGCGGCAACCTTGCGCCATCTAGGCGTGCCAGCTCAGCATTTTGATGCTAGCGATTTGATCGTTACCGATGATCGTTATCAAGATGCTTCGCCGTTGATGCCCGAAACCACCGAGCGCACCACCGCAACCCTTGGCCCAATCTTGGATCAAGGAATTACGCCAGTGGTCACAGGTTTTATCGGCGCAACCTTGGCGGGCGTAAAAACGACGCTTGGTCGTGGTGGCTCCGATTGGAGTGCGGCGATTTTGGGCGCGGCGCTCGAAGCCAGCGAAGTTTGGATCTATACCGATGTTGATGGAGTGATGACTGCCGACCCACGGATTGCTCCCGATGCCCATGTGATCAGCACGCTTTCCTACAACGAAATTAGCGAATTGGCTTATTACGGCGCGAAAGTGCTGCACCCCAAAACAATTCGGCCTGTGGTCGAGCGTGGCATCCCCTTGCGAGTCAAAAATACCTTCAATCCCAGCCATCCTGGCACGGTGATTGTGGGTAAAACTGAGCCAATCGTTGGCGCAATCAAAGCAGTTACCGCAATCCATAATTTGACCATGATCACCGTGGCAGGCCGTGGCATGTTGGGCGTACCTGGCATCGCTGCCCGTACTTTTGGTGCGGTAGCCCGTGAAGATGCCAGCATTTTGATGATTTCACAAGCTTCGTCTGAACAAAGTATCTGTTTTGTCATCCCCGATGGCGGGGCAAAACGGGTGGTCGAATCGCTGAACCAAGAATTAGCGATTGAACTCGAACGCCGCGATATCGATACGATTGCCTTGGAAGAAGGTGTTTCGATCATTACGGCGGTTGGCGCTGGGATGCGTGGTACAACTGGCGTGGCCAAACGGGTGTTTAGCGCGATTGGCGATGCTGAAATCAATGTGATTGCGATTGCTCAAGGTTCATCCGAATGTGCAATTAGCTTGGTGGTTTCGGGCGATAGCGCCAAGGCAGGGGTGCGAGCGATTCATGCCCTGACCTACCGTGAAACGATCAATGCCCAACATCGCCCACCATGTGAGTAAATTTCAAGCCTCAAGCAAACTCGACCCTCGGTGCTTGCAATGCACCGAGGGTCTTTCTATGCCAATAAGTACAAAATCATGACTTTAGTCCTATACCTATCTAGGCATTGATTTTCCATAATAATCATGTCAGCCCAAGAATTGTTAAGAATTTGGCCACGCCTTGGGCTGTGCTGTGTAGTTCTAGGAGGTATTGGCATGCTTCAAACCATTGTTCGCTATCGTTGGCTGTTGGTCATCGTTGGTTTTTTGGTAGCGGTCCCAATCGCTGCTCAAACGGCGGAGAACAATAAAGGGGCTGATTGGTTGCTAACTCAGCAGCAGGCGGATGGCAGTTTTGATTCGTATTATCACTCTCCACTTGATCCAACGGCATGCTCGGTGTATGCCCTCCATGCGGCAGGCTATCAAATCGACCCAGCCACGCAACGCTTTATTGAGCAACAGGCTCAGAGCTATATTGGGTATCCCGCTAAAGCTTCGGCGATTGTCATGGCTCAATTGCTAACCGGACATGATCCCCGTTCGGTTGGTGGGGTCGATTTGGTTGAAGCAATCATCAAGAGCTACGATCCTGCAACGGGCATGTATGGTGAAAACTTATATGAGAATTCCTTGGTAATGATGGCCTTGAAAGCTGCTGGCGAGGCGATTGAGCCACAGGCAATCCAGACGATTCTTGATCAACAGTTGGAAGATGGGTCGTGGAATACCAGCACCCAAAACACCGCCTTACAAATTCAGGCCTTAGTCGCGGCTGATCAAAAGCAATCTGCGGCAATTCCGGCGGCGTTGGCCTTCTTGCAAACCCAGCAAGAGGGTGATCGGGGGTTTGTCGGCAATCGTAACTTTCCGCCATCAGCGTTTAAGGATGCAATTTCAACTTCCTTGGCCATCCAAGCTATTTTAGCCACTGGTGGCGACCCCAAGGCTGAACCATGGGGTGATAATATCAATAATCCTATTAATGCTTTGCGGCGTTTGCAGCTTGCTGATGGTGGTTTTCGGCGCGATTCATCGACCCCACAGCCAGATACGATGTCAACTTGTTCGGCTGTTCAGGCTGTGCTGCTAAAAACCTATCCATTTATTGAACTTGCCAACATTGGCATTACGCTGACCCCAACCTTGGTTCCTGCCGATGGCTCGACTGCCACTCCTGTTCAGCAACCTGGCCTGCCTAGGGTATTACCAGACACTAGCTCAAGCTCAAATCTGGCCTTGCCAATTGTGCTTGGCGTATTGGCTGTCTGTGTATTGGTTGGCCTACGCCTACGCAAATTAGCCTAAATAACTCAAAGGCCTTGATCAACTGTTGCTCAAGGCCTCCTTTTTTGAGCTATCAACCCAAACTCCCCACAAGCATCCAAAGCCTCAAACCCAGCCATTGTTCTACGCCAAAATACTCACAGATTGCTAGCTGCGTTCCTTCAACCAGTTTTTGACATAGCTAACCCAATCACATATAGTTGAACTCCCCAAATCGATTTGTTGAGCAGGAAAGGAACTTCCATGAATAATCCAATGATCGAAGTGCGGCTTTTTGAGGCACTTCGTTCTGGTCAAAGCTCAATTGCCACTGAGATTCTAGCGGTACAGCCAGAGTTAGCACGGATTATTTTCAATCCTTCTAATCCTGCAATTGCTAATGGCCTGACGAGCCATCCAGAGCAATATGCAAATGCGCCGATTGGCCAGACCCCGCTACACATCGCTGCTTGGAATGGTGAACAGCGCTTGGTCAAGCAGCTACTTGAACTTGGTGCTGACCCCAATGCGCGTGATCTGCATGGCGGCACGCCACTGCATGCGATGGTACGCTGGGTAACACGGCCCGATATTATTAGCATATTACTGGAAAAAGGCGCAGATATTAATGCCGTTGATCATGCTGGGCAAACACCATTACATTTGGCTGCTAGTTGCATTCGTCGCCCAGGTCATCAATGGGGCGATCATCCCGATCTGTGCTCCTACCTGATCGCAAACGGAGCAATGATCGATATTTTCTCAGCAATCATCCTTGATCACGATGATCATGCTGCCATGCTTCTGAAAAATGACCCGACATTAGTCCACACTCGTACCAGCGGCAACCAGACCCATCCGCCAACTGCCACACCCTTGCATGTTGCTGCTGATCGGGGCAATCAAGCCATGGCTGAGTTGCTATTAGCGTATCATGCCGATCCCAATAGTCTAGATGCTCATGGTCGTTCACCGCTCTATTTGGCTGCTCATGCTGCCGGAACCCGCAAACGGCAAGCAACTCCTGAACTCGCAGCCTTGTTGTTGACTTATAGCAATCCTGCACCGATCTTGGCTGCTAGTTTGCTTGGCACCGAGCCAGCCTTGCGTGATCTGCTGGCTCAAACAGCGGTTAACATTCAGATCAGCGATCAAGGTGGATATACTGCCTTGCATTTGGCGGCCTGGAATGGTCAAGTTGAGGCGATTGCTGAATTGTTGGCGCATGGTGCCGATATTGCTGCACGAACCAAACGCAACGAAACCGCCCTGCAACTTGCTGTTGCTTATGCTCACAATGCTGCTGCTGAGATCTTACTGGAGCATGGGGCAACGTCCGATGTGTTTATTGCCGCAATGCTTGGCCGCACTGATCACTTGGAACAATTGCTGAAGCATAATCCTGAGGTAGGCAGCACGCCTAATCGCTATGGTCGTACACCCTTACGAATTGCAGTTGAACGTGAGCAGACAGCGACTGTTGAGTTTTTGCTGGCTCATGGGGTTAAACCCGATCTATGGATGGCGGCAGGTATGGGCAATCTTGCGAGGGTCGAAGCTTTAGTCGAAACTGATAGTCATGCCTTACACCAGCGCGATCAATGGGGCTATACTGCGTTACATTGGGCCAGTAAATCTGGCCAACTTGCGGTGATCGAATATCTGCTTGAGCGAGGTGCTGGCTTGGAGCCGCGTGGCTCTGATGGTGGCACGCCGCTGACCTTGGCCTTGTGGCATGAACAGTCGGCAGTAGCCCGCCTGCTGGTTGCTAGCGGTGCTGATATTGATGCACTAGACAATTGGGGTGGTTCACCACGTAATCAAGTAGCGGCTCTCTAACAAGTTAATTGAAATTGAACATGGCGCAACAGCAAGAATCTGTTGCGCCGTTGGGCTTAAACTAAGGCCATCGCCCGCACGCCGTTGCGGAAAATCGCCATGCCTGGGCCTTCGCGATCAAGGCCGCGTCGCCGCCATTGTGGATGATGTTGTGGTAAGAATGCTCGATCAGGGTGCGGCATCAAGCCAAAGACATTGCCCGCCGGATTGCAAATGCCTGCGATCGCATTTAATGCTCCATTGGGATTAGCCGGATATTCCATGGTTGGCTGGTCTGCTTGATCGAGATATTGCACCACAATTTGGTTATTGGCTTGGAGCTTTTCGAGCGTAGCTTGATCGGTCAGGAAACGGCCTTCACCATGGCCAATCGGCAAATCAAGCGTGCCACTCAAGCCTTGGGTAAAGACACACGGGCTAGCGCTGTTGAGACCCAATTTGATCCAGCGACATTCATAATGGCCGCTGGCGTTATCAATTAAGGTTGCTTGACCAACTTTATCGCTGGGCAAAAGGCCAGTTTTGACCAACACCTGAAACCCATTGCAAATGCCCAGCACAGGCCGACCATCAGCCACAAAGCGGCTCAGATCCTCGCGCAAACGATAGATCAAATCGACTGCCAACATGCGGCCTGCTCCAAGATGGTCGCCGTAAGCAAAGCCGCCTGGAATTAGCAGCATGCCGTAATCGGCCAATTGAACGCTGCCTTCGGCCAAACGGTTAACGTGAACCCGCTCGGCCTTGGCTCCCGCTAATTCGAGGGCTTCGGCGGCCTCGGCATCACAGTTAATCCCCGGTGCACGGAGCACCAATACCTTTGTCATAATCAAAGTTCCTTATTTGTAAGGCTATAGGCTGTGGGCGATCGGAGATTGTTTGGATCTCAAAGCCACTTATCAAGAAAAAAGCTTATAGCCAAAAGCCTATAGCCCATAGCCTTCATCATCGTTCAATCACATGTTGTTGGCGCGAAGCATGAATCCCCGCGCTGGCCAAATGCACAACCCACAGCACCAGCCCTGCAATCACCAGTAACGCAGGCTTGGTAAAATTGCCGCTGCTGCCGATTAAGCGGGGTAGCCAGAACGGCGCTCCCAGCAAGCCAAAGCAGATCAACGGCGATCCGATGCTGGCGGCAACCAGAGTTGGCACAGCAATTTCGGCGGCATAATAGCGGCTGGCAACCATGGCATAGAACAAGAGTAATGAGCTTAGCCCAGCAAAAACCGCCATCAAGAGATAGAAATTAATTCCCCAAGCCCCAACATTTTGGCTATAACGCCATAACCCGGTGCGGGCGGCCAGCCCTTGAATGATAATGTGATAGAGCACGAGCGCCACATACGCTACCACTCCAGTCAGATAATGGCGTGTCCACCAATGTTGCTGCTGCCCAAAATACATCAACAACACTGGTAACGAGCCAATCCAACTAGCCGCCAGCAACGCATAGATCGGCACAGGATTGCCAAAAAGGTTGATCGCTGCCACACCATCAGGGTAGGTCAGGCTATACAAACGTTGCAAAATCGGCTCGGCTACGATGGTGCAATGGCCTGCAATCAACACCAGCAAATAGCGGTATGAGCGAAAGCGCAGCCACAATAAAATCGCTACGGCATAACAAATGACCGTAATTCCAATGAACATTGCTGCCATGCACCAAACCTCGCGCTAATTTTTACGTTCGCTTGATGACCAATCGTACTCGTAAATCAAAATTTGGCCTTGTTTGATCGTCCAAAGTTGATCGCTCAGGCCATAATCGAGTTTGTAGGCATCTTGGGCAATTTGCATGGCAATCCGTTGCAGAATTTCAGGGTTGGCATCGCTGAAGCCAATCAAGAAATCGCGGTTGGGAATCCCTAGCACCAAGTTTCCAGGCAATAAATCGGCCCATTCGCTCAAAACATCGGTTAATAAAATTCGCGCTGCATCATAGCCATCGCTGGTCGAGTAGATAAAGAGCATCTGATTGCCCTCGCCCATTACTTGAGCCATGCCAGGTTTGAGCGTTTTGATCCGCAGGTTATCGACGGCTTTGGTGTAGATGGTGGTTTCGAGCACGCCCCAGGTTTTGAGATGCTCCTCGTTGATGTAGGCCACGCTCTCTGGTTCGTCGATCACATAGCAAACGATCAAATCGGCCAGAAATGGCCGATAGACTAATTGGGGCAAATTGCGCTCAGCGACTTCGAGCAGCATCGAAGCTGGCTTGATCATCGGATAAACCCGATCTTCCAGTTCATCCCATAGCTCTTGGCCACGATCGGGCGCGAACGAGCGAACTGCTGCCTCTAACGATTGCAAAATTGATTCAAGTTGCTCTGGCGAGCGGCGATAGGCATTGTAAAAATGCTCAAGTTCGGAGACGACCGCCCGTCCATGCCAGCGAAAGCGAATCTCCATGCCATCGCGGCTAAGTTCTTCGATGCCGCCAAGTTGCTCTAAACGCTCCTCGACAACATCGCCAAATTCTTCATCATCTAAAAGTGGCCGATCTTCCATAACCCTTGTCCTTATTGTAGGTTAAAAGCCAAAGGCCTAGCGGGTTGAGCGCTAAGCCTTTGCACATTTAAGCTTGCCATGCAGCCTTGAGGCTTGCCAAATCGCTGTCAATAATCGGCTGTCCAGCCAAATCGTTGATGATCAGGCGTGGTTCTGCCAGCACTTGGCCGATTTTGGCGTAGGCGATGTTGCTCAACTGGGCTTCGAAATTGGCGGCTTGCTCTGGGGCAACCTCGACCAAGAAACGGGTGGTCGATTCGCTCCATAACAAGGCATCAGCGCTCAAAGCACTGGATGTTGGCACAGCGCTCAATTCCAAGCTCAAGCCAAACCCGCCAGCAAAGGCCATTTCGGCAGCGGCGACCGCCAAGCCACCTTCGCTCAAATCGTGGCAAGCTCGCACGCTATTGGCGCGAATTGCCGCATGTAGCGCTTTATGCACGCTTGGTGCGGTTGCCAAATTAACCTTGGGCAGATTGCCGTTATCAATGCCGCCAACCAAAGCGCTGACTGCCCCGCCGCGTTCGTCATGAGTCAAGCCGACCAAATAAATTGCATTGCCAGCAGCTTTCGCGTCCATCGAGATTGTTTGCAAGACATCGGGCACTAAGGCCATAGCCGAAATCAGCAAGGTTGGTGGAATTGCCACGCGCTTGCCTTCTGCATCGCGATATTCGTTGTTGAGCGAATCTTTGCCCGAAATAAAGGGCGTGCGATACGCCAAGGCTGCATCGTGACACCCAGCGGAAGCTCGCACCAAGCCTGCCAAGCGGTCAGGTAATTTGGGGTCGCCCCAGCAGAAGTTATCCAAAATCCAGGTTTGTTCGGGGTCGCCGCCAGCCGCCACGATGTTGCGCAAGGCTTCATCAACCGCTGCTAAGGCCATCCAATACGGATCAATTTTGCCATACAACGGATTCAGGCCACAGCCAAGCACCACGCCACGGTTTGAATCGACCCGTGGTTGCAATACCCCAGCATCACCTGGACCATCTTCGTTCACGCCAACCAAGGGCTTGAGCACGGTGGCCGCCTGCACTTCATGGTCGTAGGTGCGCACAATATTTTCGTTGCTGGCGACGATTGGCTGGCCCAAGGTTGCCTTGAGTAGTGTTGTGTGATCGATAGTGGCTGGTTGGCTGGCTGGCGCTGGGCTTGGCTGCCAGTTAGCATTCAGCTTAAATTGCACCCCGCCGCTATGCAAAAAGGCCATATCAAGCTCAACCACGGTTAGTTGATTGTGCTTGACTGTCAGCACACCATCAGCAGTGAAGTGGCCAATCACGGTTGCCTCAACATCTTCGCCACGGCAAAGATCAAGCAAGGTTTGGACATTCTGCGGTGGCACGGAAACAACCATGCGCTCTTGGGCTTCGGAGATCCAAATTTCCCATGGTTGCAAGCCAGCATATTTGAGCGGCACATCGCGCAATTCAACAACTGCGCCAGTTTCTTCGCCCATCTCGCCAACCGCCGAGGAAAGCCCGCCTGCACCACAATCTGTAATCGCACTGTACAAACCTAAATCGCGGGCTTGCAACAACACGTCGATCACCGTTTTTTCGGTGACGGGATCGCCGATTTGTACCGCTGCTCCAACTGTTTCAGCAGTGTCGTGGGTCAATTCAACTGACGAGAAGGTTGCACCGTGAATGCCATCGCGGCCAGTGCGGCCACCAATTACGACAATTGCGTCGCCTGCTTGAACGCCGCGTGGGTGGCTGCCGCGTGGTGCAATGCCGAGCGTACCACAGAATACCAATGGATTGGCGGTGTAGCCATGGTCATACCAAACCGCACCGTTGACATTGGGAATCCCTAGTTTGTTGCCATAATCGCGCACCCCAGCCACGACACCTTCGCGGATGCGCCGTGGGTGCAGCACACCTTGCGAAAGCTCGCTTTCGGGCAAATCAGGGTAGCCAAAACACAACACATCAGTTACGGCGATTGGTTTGGCTGAAACCCCTAACACGTCGCGCACAACTCCACCAACCCCAGTATTTGCGCCACCAAATGGCTCTAGTGCTGAAGGATGGTTGTGGGTTTCGACTTTGAAGGAAATTTCATACTGCTCATCGAAGGCCACAATTCCAGCATTATCGACAAATGCCGAGAGCAAGGCCTCGTTGCTAACAGCGTTGGTAGCGCTGCGCAAATAGTGATTGAGCAAGCCATTGATCGTCGCGCCATTGGCGGCATTGAGTTCAGCCAAGGCTGGATGCAACGCCGCATCAATTCCCTGATCTGCGGCAGCTTGTTGATAGCTGATCGTGGCGCGGAAGGTTTTGTGGCGGCAATGTTCCGACCATGTTTGAGCAAGGGTTTCCAGCTCACCATCGGTTGGGTCGCGGCCTAAATCTTCAAAATAATCGCGAACTGCCTGCATCTCAGCCAAACTCAAGGCCAAAATGCCTTCACGGCTAATCCGTTCGAGTTCGCTATCGCTGACTCCACGCAAGGCCACGCGGGTGATCGTGGGCGTGTGGGGAGCCGGAAGTTGTAATAAGTGTTGATAAAACTGCAAGCGTTCAGCACTACGAGCCTCAAGGGTAGAATAAGCAGTTTCAATCAAATCGTTTAAAAGGTGTTCACCAGCAAATTGACGCAAAACAGCTTCGTCTTGCACATCGGACACATAGACGCGACGCAGGGTTTTGGCCTGTTTCAAGCCGTTAATCCCAATATGGCGTGCGCCAACTAAAATCGTCTCAGCTTCGTTATCGGTCACGCCTGGGCGAAAGGCAATCTCCACCAATGCTCCAGCTTTGGGCGCGGCTAGCTCAGCGTCAAGCGCTTGCCAAGTAGCAGTATGAGCAACGGGATCATGCAGTAATTCGAGGGTCAGGCGTTGGACATCTTCTGAGGAAAGATCGCCGGCGAGAAGGTACAGCCGTTCGTGGTTGTCGGCCTCGCGTGGGCAAACAGTGACCAAATATGCGGACACAATTGACTCCTGTTCGAGTTAACTCGTAGGCTATCGCGATTCTACCCGTCTCACGGATGAATGTCAAAAAGGCATAGTCAGGGGCTAGGGTTCGGAAACCGCGAAGAGCGCGAAGATGAGGCTATGGGCTATCGGAATAATGTTAATTCACAATAAATCATTGGGAATACACCGAATATTGACTGACCTCTAACCCTGATCCCCAGCCCCCAACAACCGGCCCCCGAGCGCTACAACACTTGATACGTTCTATGGTAGTATTTAACCACTTTTTAATTAACGCAAAGGAGCAACCTGATGCTTCGTTCGCGCATGCTTGGTTTGTTGTTGGCCATCACGACCGCACTTTTTCTGTTGGTAGTCGGAGTTTTATTTTTTGGTGGTTCGGTACGCCCCGCTGCTGCCCAAAGCAATGGCTTGCGGGTTGAAAAAACATTGCTCAAATCGAGCAATGTGGTGATGGTTGGCGAAACCCTGACGTTTGCCATCACCATCACCAACAACTGGCATACCACCGTGATCACCTTGCCAGTTGTCGATACCTATGATCGTTCGGTTTTAGGCTACATCAATGCTACTCCAGCCGAAGATACCCATAACGCCAGCACTGGTGTGATCAATTGGGATAATATTCTGGCAACGACTGGGCCATTGGCTCCTGGTGAGCAGGTGGTGATTTTAGTACGCTTCACCGCTGAACATCCTTCGCCACGGGTGGTCAACCACGCCGCAACCCACGATGCCTACGATTCATTGGGCAATTTGGTGGGCGATGGTGAGGCTGAGCACGATAATGAAGCAGTTGGCGGCCAAACACCACTCGAAAAAACGCTTGATGATGGGGTGCTGCCCCAAGCTGGGCAACGTATCACTTTTACAATTCGGGTGCAAAATGCTGGTTTAGTTGATGTAGTACGCTTGCCGTTGGAAGATACCTTTGATCCAACCGCGCTGCAATTTATTGCATCTGAGCCAATGCCCGATACGATTGAACCAGGTCGCCTGACGTGGGCCAATGTGCTGACCGCGCCGCGCCCAATGCGCCTGCCCCCCAACGAATTTATCTCAATCACGACAGTCTTTACCGCACTCAAGGGCATTGAAGAAACCACCAATAGCGCCCGAGTGGTTGGTGCTGGCGATAGCTTTGGGAACGATCTCGCACCGGCTGCCGATGATGTGCCAATTCGGATTATTGGTGCGCCTGGCACACCAACCCCAACTCGCACGCCACGGCCAACGCCCAATGCCACGGCAATTAATCAAGTAACGGCGACGATTGCCGTCAGCGCCACCGAAGTGGTGATTACCACGCCAACCGTGGCGATCAGCAGCACTGCTACGATTGAAGCCATTGCCACGCTCACGCCAGAACAAGGCACTGGCAGCACCACCACGCCTACCGTTATTCCCGCCGTCTTGCCCGATACCAGTGCGGCCCCAGCACCACAAAGCAATTGGTGGGTTGGTGCGGCAATTCTTGCTATACTACTGCTTGGAATTGGCCTCACTCAACGCAGTCGTGGATAAACTATGTTGCACATGCAAGGCATTCGTAAGCAGTTTGAACAAACAACTGTTTTACGTGATATTGAACTAACGATCAATCGTGGTGAAATTTTGGCCTTGCTTGGCCCCAGCGGTTGTGGTAAATCGACCCTCTTGCGCATTATTGCTGGCCTTGAATCTGCTGATCAAGGCCAGTTGTTGTTGCATGGCCAACCGCTTAATCCAATTCCAATTCATCGGCGTAATTTTGGCTTGATGTTCCAAGATTGGGCGCTGTTTCCGCATCGTAATGTTGGCGAGAACATTGAATTTGGCCTGCGCATGGAAGGCATGGCCAAACTTCAGCGCCAACAGCGGGTCGCCGAAATGCTTGAATTGGTTGGATTGATTGGCTATCAACAACGCTCAGTGCTCGAATTATCGGGTGGCGAGCGCCAGCGGGTGGCCTTGGCGCGTTCGTTAGCGCCGCGCCCACAATTATTGATGCTCGATGAACCATTGGGATCGTTGGATCGGACGTTGCGCGAACGCTTAACTGAGGAATTGCGCCAGATTATCAAAGCAGCTGAAGTGACAGCGATCTATGTTACGCACGATCAAAACGAGGCGTTTGTGGTAGCTGATCGCTTGGCCGTGATGAATGCAGGCCAAATTGTGCAACTGGATACGCCCCAAGCGATCTATCAACAGCCCAAAACTGCCTTTGTAGCGCGATTTTTGAGCTTGACCAATTTATTACCAATTGTGAAGCAAACCAGCCTTAGCCCTGAGTTACAGCGCGTCGAAACCAATTTAGGCCAATTTGAAATTCAAAGCTCGCAAACCCAAGCAGCCTATTTGCTGATTCGGCCTGAGGCCGCCCAGCTAGCACCAAACGCAACGGCCAGCTATCGCGGCCAAGTGGTTGGCCAAAGTTTTCGTGGTAGCCATCAACGGATTGAATGGCGCTATGCGCATGGCGAATTGCAACTCGATCTACCGAGCAACTATCAGCTCGATCAAGGCCAAAACCTCGACCTAACATTTGATGCCCAGCAACTTAGTCTCGTGCAGAGCGACCACTGACGACGGTTGTTTTGGTTTGTTGCTGTGATGAAAGCGTGCCAACCGACGGAATCGGCGTGTCCTTATCGACTAATTGGCTTAACGTTGAACCACAAGCAACACACGTCCACAACAACATCTTCCGGCCACGATTATACTTTTCAGCGCCCCGTTGCTCGCCAATGTAGCGACAGGGTGCATTACAATGAGGACAGTGCACCCTGTGACCTCCTTTTAACGTTGTTTGTAATGTGTCAATTTTTATTGCGATATTCTGATTAGCTATAAAGCACAGACTATGCCATTACCACGCCGCATGATATAGTTCCAGAGTCCCACCAAAATCGGCAGTATGGGGATATTAACATAGTTTGATCACGATTTGGGGGGATGACCGTTGGTCTGTCAGCATTGTACGCCAAAATTGGGCCAATGTTGCCGATCACTTCAAGAACCGCTAGAATACAGGCATGAACCTAGTTTGGAGGCCTTATGGCATTGCAGCCAGATTCATCTGAGCAACCGACCCCAGCCGAAATCGCCCAACGTTTGGCCGATGTTCCATTATTTGAACAAATGCGACCCGACGATTTAGCATTCTTGGCTGATCACGCCACAATTCAGCAACTTGAGCCAGCGGTGGTGCTTTCAGCTCAACAAGCCAGCGAAAACGATCTGTATGTGGTGGTGCGCGGCCATTTGGAAGTGTGGCTCGACCCAAGCAGCATCGGAGCCGAAGGGCCAGAGCGCAAACTTGCCACGTTATTTGCCGACGAAATTGCTGGGGAATTGGCCTTGGTCGATGGCGGTGTGCGTTCGGCACGACTCCAAGCAGGCGATGCAGGTGTGCGGGTGATTTGCATTTCGCAGGCTGCAATTCTCAATCGTTGTGAGCAAGATCCAATTTTTGGTTATCGTTTGATGCGCAATTTGGCAGCGATGTTGGCCTTACGCGCCCGCCTGACTGCTTTGAGTGCTCAAACCAATATTGCCTAGTGAGGGGGATTGACGTATGCACCGTTGGCGGCTCGCCTTTGGGCTAGGGTTGATACTTATCTGTTTGAGTTGGGGCAGTTGGCGCTGGCAACCGGTTGCCGCCCAAAACCCCGAAGATGATGATCAGCCGCCTGCCGTTGAACAACCACTGTGTTTTTCGAGCACTGGGTTGTGTATCAACGGGGCATTTCGGCGCTATTGGGAGACCAACGGCGGTCTAAGTCAATTCGGCTATCCAATTACTGCTGAAATTCGTGAAACGACCAGTAATGGCATTTTTACCGTGCAATATTTCGAGCGAGCACGCTTTGAATATCATCCTGAGCACTCGCGTCAGTTCGAGGTGCAGCTTGGGCGTTTGGGGGCAGAACTCTATCGCATCGCCCATGAACGCGAAACTGCCCGCGCTGGTTGCCGCTATTTCGAGCGCACTGGCTTTAATGTTTGTGAGCCGTTTCGTACTAAATGGGAAACTGTAGGCACAACGCCAGGTGCAACCAGCCTCGAAATTTATGGCCTGCCGATTAGCCCACTGTTGGTTGGCCGTGATCCTGCTGGCAACCCAATTTCGTTTCAGTGGTTCGAGCGGGGCCGCATGGAATTGCATCAAAGCAATTTGGTCGTGCTAGGTCTGGTTGGGGTTGAATATCGCCAACGCGAACAAGAGCCACGCCCAACCCCAACCCCGACGATCCCAATTGTGCCAACTCCAGCGCCAATCGAGCCAACCGCCATTCCAACTGCGGTTCTGCCGATTCCAATTAATGTGCCATTTCCCGATCGGCCTTGTCATATCAATGTGCCAGCGCCAATCGAGGGCATTCAAGCATGGGCCACCTTGCCCGTGGTCAGCCCGCCCGAAGATGAAGTGATTTGTGTGCGCTTGATCGTCAATGGCGAGGCGGCGCATCCAGCATTTGTCAATATCTACCGCTATATTGGCAACGAACGGATTCCAGGCACGGGCCATACAACTGGGCTTGATGGCACTGCCAGTTTTGTGTTCCATGTGCGCGATCTGCCGATTGGCACGATTCCGGTTGAAGTGGTTGCGACCTTTGAAGGCCGCGAATATCGCACTTGGACGAGTTTTATTCATCGCTAGCGTTATCACGATTGATCGATGGAACGACGCTGGGGTGAGCTTACCTCAGCGTCGTTGCGATCTTTAGAAGATAGTAATTATGGAAGCGAAAACCTTACCACCCATCCAACTCGAAGCTCGCTACGATAGCCGTGTTTGGGGCGGCAATCGCCTTGCTCAATGGCTGAACTTGCCCGCTGCCCCTAGCCCACTGGGCGAGATTTGGCTGGTCTATGCCGAAAATATCATCGCCGCTGGCCCATTACAAGGCCAAACTTTAGCCGCCGCCGCCGAACGCTATGGAGCATTATTGCTTGGCAGCGTGCCATTTGAGCGCTCAGGCAGCCAATTTCCCTTGTTGGCTAAATTTATTGATGCCGCCGATCATCTGTCGGTGCAAGTGCATCCCGACGATGCGTATGCCCACAAGGTCGAGGCTGCTACTGGTTTCAATGGCAAAACCGAAGCATGGTATTTGCTGCAAACTGAAGCCAATGCCCAATTGATTCATGGCTTCAAGCGTCAAACTAGCCGCGAAGAATGTAGCGAATTGATTGGCAACGATCGCTTGCCCGAACTGCTGCGTTATGTACCCGCCCACGCTGGAACGACAATTTTCGTGCCTGCTGGCACGATCCACGCGATTAACGCTGGCGTGATGCTGTTTGAAATTCAGCAAACCTCCGATCTGACCTATCGGATTTATGATTATGGTCGGCCTCGCGAGATGCACATCGAACGAGCCTTGGATGTGCTGGATTATGCGGCATCGGCTCCGGCTGAAACCTCGCCAACGCGGCTTGATTCACGTCGAACGTTGCTGGTCAAGTGTCGTTATTTCGCCATGGAGCGTTGGCAATTGCATGGCCGCGTCGATTCGGCAACCTTGCCCACCAGCTTTGAAATTATCACGGTGATCGATGGCTCGGCCACCTTGCGCTCATTCCATGGCGTTTGGGAATTGACGCTAGGCACGACCTTGGTTCTGCCAGCAAGTTTGGGCGCGTATACCTACGAAGTTGCCAACTCGGTAACCCTGCTGCGCTGCTATGTACCTACTGAGGAACTCTAATGCGTGTTTTGATTACTGGCATTACTGGGCCAGTTGGTAGTTTTCTCGCCGATTACCTGCTAACCTTGCCTGATCTCGAAATTCATGCGCTCAAGCGTTGGCGATCCGACCCACGACCAATTGAGCATTTGCAAGGTAAAGTAACCTTCCACGAAGGCGATATTGAAGATGCTTTTGCAATGGCGACGTTGCTGCGGCGTGTGCAGCCAGAGCGCATTTTTCACCTTGCAGCTCAAAGCTACCCGAGCGCCTCATGGGATGCTCCAGTTACCACTTTACGCGCCAACACCGAAGGAACCTTGAATATTTTAGAGGCGGTACGAGTTACCGTGCCCCAAGCCCGTTTGCATATCGCCTGCACCAGCGCCCAGTATGGCATCGTTAATCCGGCTGATGTGCCGATTAAGGAGAGCCATCCCTTGCGCCCAGGTAGCCCATATGGCGTGAGCAAGGCTGCTGCCGAAATGTTGGGCTTGCAATATCATCAATCATATGGCTTGCATGTCGTAGTTACCCGCTCGTTTAATCATGTTGGGCCACGCCAAGGCGATCGCTGCTCGATTCAAACATTTTGCCAGCAGATGGCGGCAATTGAAGCAGGCCAGAGCGAGCCAGTGATCCATGTTGGTAATTTGGAGCCACAGCGCGATTTCAGCCATTTCAGCGATGTGGCCCGCGCCTTGTGGCTACTGCTCGAAAAAGCTCCTGCTGGCGAGGTTTACAATCTTTGTTCGGGCGTGGCTACCCGCATTGGCGATATTGTAGAGTTGGTGCGGCGTTTTGGGCGTGTGCCTATCGAAGTTAGGCTCGACCCAAGCCGTTTGCGCCCAGTCGATGAGCCAATTTTGCAAGGCGATAATAGCAAATTGCGCCAAGCTACTGGCTGGGAGCCACAAATTGGCATGGCGCAAATTGTGCAAGAAGTGCTGGATTTCTGGCGTGAACGCTACGGTATTTTGTAGATAACTCCCCGCAACATTGATTGTTGCGGGGTTGTACTTTAATCATTCACCGCGTGCGCCAAAGCTGACTGATACCAACAATCTGGCGCGAATGGTTGGTGCATTTGTAGCACACGTTGTTGCAAACTAGCATGGCTGGGTGCTTGCAACTGCGCTTCGGCCACAATCCGATAATATTCGTAGCCATTGCTGGCCGCCCTTTGAGCCAATTGTTGCCATTGGCGTTGGGCAGCTAGCTCATCACCAGCAGCCTGAGTAATCAAGGCATCAAGGCATGCATGATCGAGGGCAATTTCGCCGTTGCCTGCGAGCGGCAAACTATGGCTAAACACCGTGCGGGCATGTTCGGCTCCCTCGGTTAGCAACATCAACAAGACCGAACGCCGCTCCCAAGCCATGCGTAATAAATTGTTGCTCTGGGCAATTGGCATGGCTGCAATCCGATCAAGGCTTTGCCGCGCCGCCCGTAGATCGCCACGCAATAACTGCCCCATCGCCAAAGTATCCAAAATTACGCCACGGAAAAATGGCTCGCCACCCTCACCGAGCATATGCAATAGATTTTGGGCGATGGCTTCGGCTTGCTCGGTTTGGCCCAACGCCAATAAGGTCATGGCAATTTGGTTGCGCGAATTGTACCAACCTTGCTGATCGTCGATCTGTTGTTTGATCGCGCAGGCTTGTTCGAGGGTTTGCAACGCCACTTGGGGCTGGCCACGCATCATTTGAATAATTGCTTGGGTGTGCTGCATCCGCGCTTGGGCATAGACATCGCCAATCCGGCGCAAGCCTGTAACCGCTTCGTCAATCGTGGCTTCGGCGCGGTTTAAATCGCCTTTGGTATAATAGAGATTAGCCAAATTCACAAAAGCCCGTGGTCGCACCCGTTCCAAGCGAGCAATGCGGGTTTGAGCAATCACATCGAGCCATGTTTGAATGCTGGCATCGACTTCACCAGTATATTGCTGGACAATTGCCAAGGTTCCGCCAGCTCGCGCCCGAATTTCAGCAATCGTCATAATCGCCTCAGGATCAAGATGGCTGGTCAGGGCAATCGCCTGTTCGGCGGCTTGGCGAGCCAACGCAAATTGCGATTGCATTAAAATTGCTTTGCTCAGCGCCATTTGCAACAAGCCATGCAAGCGCACCTCACGCGAATCCAACGTGGCGATGGTTTGTTCGAGCAAGCTTTGAGCGGCAGCAGCTTGATTGCGATGCAACATGGCCCCAGTTAAGCGCCAAACCAAATGCGCCCGTTGATTTGGTTGCCAAGCCAAAGCTAAGGCTTCACGATACATGGCTTCGGCTTCGCTGGCTTGGCTGGTAGCCATCAAAAATTCACCATAACTTTGCAACCACGGAAACAGCAACTCAGGATGTTGTTGCTCGATTGTTGGGCGAATGCTTTGCAAAATTGCCGCCGCCGCGCTGGATAAACCCTGATTCATCAAGGGATCAAGCTGTTGTTGCAGGCTGTTGAGTGCAGCAGGCACGTCGCCCGCCGCGAGATAATGCTGGGCTGCGCGAATTGGGTCAATTCGTTGAGCTTCGAAAACTCTCGCGAGTTGCTGGTGCAGTGCTTTGCGGCGGCTTGGCTGGCTGCGTAGTTGGGCATAAATATATTCTTGCGCCAGCGGCAATACAGCGGCATGACTGGGAGCATCAATCAACTGGCGGCGGGTCAAATCGCTCATTGCCTGTTGCCATTGATACGGGCCATCGACCGCAAAACTGCATTCCATCGGCCATTCAGCATGCAAATTAAGTGGTTGAGCGGCAACCGCCAACAGGGCTAGCAAGCGTTCGCTACTGCTCGGCAATTGATCAAGCATCTGGTCAAGCACAAAACTGGCGATATGTGGCTCGTCGATCAAATGCTGCATCAAGGCTTCATCTGCCCCGCGATCACCCAATAAGCCAATCGTTAAACGCAACAAGGCCGGATTCGCTTGGCTGCGTTCGATCAATTGTTGGCTGTGGCTTGGGCTAAGTTGTGCCCCGTAATGTTTGAGCAAACGTTGGGCTTCAGCTAGCTCAAATCCATGCAATGACCAATAACCAAAGCCTTGCAAATTGAATTGTTCGCGGCTGAGTACCAGGATTTGGCTAGTGGTTTTTTGAGCTAGCTGTTCAATAATCAAACGCAGTTGCGGTTGATCGATCAGCAGTTGGGCATTATCAAAACACAGCAGAGCCGGAATGTGCTGCAAACCGTTGATCAACAAGCCCAGCTGGCGTTCAAAACTTAGGCCAGCTTCGCCATCACGCGGGAAGTGCAATAACGGCTCAACCTGCTCATCGCCGTGGCTCAGCAAAAATAGTGCTAACTGGCGAATTAAGATTTCGCTCGAAAGGCTAATCGTGGGCGTAAAACTCAGCCAAAAACAGCGTTCCCCCCAACTTTGGGCAATTTGGCTGGCGATCACGGTTTTGCCAACTCCCGCTAGCCCATTGACGCACAAACAGCGTTCGTTAGCTAAGCGTTGTTGGACTTGCTTGGTGGCGTGGCGTTCGATTAAAAATGGGGGCAAGGGCGGGGGTAAATCCAGCAGGCCAAGTTCAGTCTGTTGCTGCTGCTCAATTTTTTTGGTGACCGTGACGCTCGTGCCAACCAACGATTCGCCACGAGCCGCCGCTGCTAGCTCCAACAAGCGGGCAACGCTTGCGGGATCGTCACTGAGATCGAGCGCTGGAACCATTAATGCTACCAAGGTCGTTAGGTCGGGCAAACGCTGATCATTTTCCAAGCGCGAGATATGAGCCTCGCTATAGCCTGTGGCGATTGCTAAATCGCGCTGGGTTAGGCGTGCTCTGCGCCGCAGAAAATGCAGCAGCGCTCCAAACGTGCTGAAAGATTCGAGGGTAACTGCTGGCATCGCAAGCCTCCTAACTGAGTGGAAATTATTGGTGGCCGTGAATCGTCATGCAAGCGGGTAGCATCGTTGGGGGTACGTGTCGCGATCAAAACAGGTTGCATATTCAACAAAGAGCTGAGTTTTGACAAGATTTGTCATATTTTACCGCCTTGGCTTTGCTATGCTAGTTCGCAGACGAGGTTCAGCAGCAGTTATACCGAAGGAGTTGCACTATGCGACGAATCGTTCGACGCACGGTAACCACCGTTACGACGATCACTACCACAATCACTTGGCAAGAAACTGCTGCTGATGAGCCACGTGATTTAGCTGAAGCTGGTGAAGTGTCGCATGATGCTGAGTCAACTGCTGAGCCTGATAGTAAACAAAGCGACTCCTTTGGGCAAATTACCAATTGACTCAGCTTAATTTAGTGATTAGATTGAACATATAGCCGCAAGCTGTGTGTGGTAGAACCCAGCGTTTAGTGATGGAGGATTTACCATGAGCAACGATCAATATTCCAACCAACCGCCGGTTGACCCAAATTATCAACCCTACAACCAAGCGCCACCGCCTAACCAACAACCGCAACCCTATCAACCCTATAGCCAAACGCCGTCCAACCAACCGCAACCCTATCAACCTTATAGTCAACCGATCCAACCACAATCCCAAGGTCAATTTGTCGTCCCAAGCGCCAATCAATTAGCTAGTAGCTTCAAAAGTTCATCGCTAGGCCGTCGTTTGGCAATTAGCGGTGGCGTGCTGGCATGGGTCTGCTACTTCTTGCCGTGGTATCACGTGCGATCCAGCATTATTGGTTTTAGCGAAAGCACAAATGGGTTAACTGGCTTCTTACCCTGGCTGGGATTTATTGCCCTAACTTCAGTCTTGGTCAACTTGATTGCCCCATTCTTTGGGCAACAAGTCTATCCGCGCTTTCAACGTTCGTTGAATAATCTCTCGTTGGGCAAGGCCGCATTTTTTGGGTTGGCTGCGGCGCTTGGCTTAGCCCTGATTGGCGGATTTATCGTTAGCCCAAGCGATGGTGGTCTCAGCGAAATTGATACAGGCTTTAGCTTTGGCTTCTATCTCTCAATTCTCGCCTTGGGTACAGCGACCGCTGGCGGCTGGATGATGCAGCAAAGCGGCGAATAACTTCGCTGGTTAATTATCGATGGTGTAATTTGAGCTAAGTTCGATTCCCAACGAGTGTGCTGGTTAATAGCAGGCTGGTTGGGAATCGGCTTTAATCTAGGTTGAACAAGCTAGGTTTAACTATCACTCGAAACCAGGGTGGTTTGTATTCGGCAAGCCTAAAAAGCCATTGATCTCGGCAGGTCGCCATGGAAGACCAAAACCGCGCAAGATCCGCAGGGGGAGATAATCCTCCCCTTTCTCCGTTGCAAAGGCTTTGTGGGCCATCCATCGCAAGACATCAGCATGGAGATCCATGCGTTCAAGCGTTGGCGCATAGTGGACAACGCCAAAGGCCAAGAGTAACAAGGCAAGGTAATCATCATCCCACAGCGGTCTCGTTTCGCCACACAGGGAGGCTAACCATGCGGATGCAACGGGCGCACGCTCGGCAAACGATCGCGCATACAACACGCTGCCACAATCAAGCCAATAATGATTGGTCATCGGTACCTGCTCATAATCAGCAATAAAGGCTGCGTCATGCCCCAGGATTGTCTCAATGAACCATTGATAGCGATCGTCCGGCATTGACGTTGCCCAACGGGCAAGCACGGAGGTTGCCGTGAAGCGAACAAGCGGGTCTCCAGCTTGGGTTGCTGTCTTGTCCAGCCACGCGAGCGCAGCAGGATGGCCACTGCACCATGCCAAATAGGGGTAGGCGGCGCGGAAGGTGGGCCGTGATTCGGTATCCGCGTAGATTTGAATGGATGGCCAGTGTGTGCCATCCTTGGCTAAGCAACACGCCACAATCAACAGGGTGCTATGCACCAGATCCGGATCGGGATCATGGAGCCATGGCATGGTGCTTGGCAACGCCGCTAGGGCTAATGGATAGACCTGTGCTTCCGCGTGATCCGCATCCCACCCGTCATCATGAATGGCTTTATCTGATTCATCGTCATGCTCCCATTCATCATCATTATCAGCATCAAGCTGATCCCATGCATGATAGCGATTGAGTGCGGGAATGGGCGGAACGATCCCTTCAAGAATCTTTAGCACCAAGAAAAGAACATATGAGCGAGTACGACCCGAACTAGTTAAGAGGAGGTGCAGAAGATAGGGAAACGCGGCAATCGCTGCATCACTTACCCATTCTTGATGCACAATAGTGGTTGATAATGTCCAATGCGCTGCCTCCGCCACCTCTGGATCGGGACTGGTCAGATTGCGCAGATGCTGCGGGGTATCGGTAGCATACCCATAGGCATGGCCAATCAGATGCCATGGAATCGCATCAAGTTCATCGGTCATAAGCTACCTTACTTATGTACAAGATTGATAACTTTTCAACGCTATTCATTCAGGTTTGATTGGGGCCGCGAGGCTGGTTACCAAACTGCGCCGAATGGGATATATCGCCCATGCCCAGTCACTTGCGAGAATTAAGCTTCGAGGAACATGCCATGGACTGATCTCTGGTTTATCCGCGACAATAAAGTTATCAGGCTCAAACATGGTGCTACAGCCAGGGCAGGCAATATCATCGAGCCTTGGTTCCATAATAAAGCGATCAAAAATATTATTAGGATCAACATACATGCGATGTTCTTCCCAATCGATCAGCACAATTGTATCGCAGGCGGGGCAGCGCATAAACATACATTCGAGATTGGTCGATGGCTCCTTGAGTCGTTCCCGTACTGCATTATCATCGATATCCAAGATGGTGATAAAGCTATCGTTCATTGCGCACCTCAGTGGTAGAGATTTATTGATAGTATAGCGAATGTGGCTAGAGGGGGGGCAGGTATTTTAAGGCAGGTTGCCTTGACTGGCTCGCTTGCCAACGCGCCCTGAAATCGCCGTGTGAAATATGATACAATTGAAGCGACGGACTGCATTGAGTCAGCCCGCCACCAAAACCAACGGGGGGCTTTTTTAATTATGAATGTACAATCGCTTCTTGAAAAAGCAGTCAATGGTGAGCGTCTTTCGGCTGAGGAAGGGCTGTTTTTGTATCGTGAAGCTGACCTGCTGGATTTAGGCATGGCTGCTGATGCGATTCGCCAACGGCTTGTGCCTGGAAACTTAGTGACGTATCTTGTTGATCGCAACGTCAATTATAGTAATGTTTGCACCACCAATTGCCAATTCTGTGGTTTTTATCGCCCATTGGGCCACCCGGAATCCTATGTGCAAACCTACGAAGAAATTGGTGCTCGCTTAGCCGAGCTTGTCGAATATGGCGGAACCCGCGTGCTGATGCAGGGTGGCCATCATCCTGAATTGCGGCTGTCGTGGTATACCGGCTTGCTGAGCTATTTGCGCGAACATTATCCCAGCATCGAGCTTGATTGTTTCTCGCCTTCAGAAATCGATAATCTGGCCAAGGTTGAGAACATGAGCATTCGTGAGGTACTGGTTGCGCTGAAAGCAGCTGGCTTGGCTGGCGTGCCTGGCGGCGGCGCTGAAATTCTCGATGATGAAGTGCGCCAACGGGTTAGCCCACTCAAGCAAGATGCCGCTGGTTGGCTCGAAGTTCAGGGCACGGCTCAATCGCTGGGCATGGCTACCACCGCTACGATGGTGATTGGCTTCGGCGAGTCGCTTGAACAACGCATGAATCACCTGATCAAATTGCGTGATTTGCAGGATGTTTCGTTGCGCGAGTATAACAATGGCTTTATTGCCTTTATTTCGTGGACTGTACAGAAATCGGAGTTGACCTCGTTGGGTCGCTCGAAGTTCTCGGACGACTACGGGGCAACTGCTGCCGAATATTTGCGCCATACCGCACTTGCCCGAATTATGCTCGATAACTTTAATCATATTCAGGCTTCATGGGTGACCCAAGGGCCAAAGATTGGTCAAGTTTCGCTTAAGTTTGGCATCGATGATTTTGGCTCGACCATGCTTGAAGAAAATGTGGTTTCCAATGCTGCCCACGACACCTACCAATGTATGGGCGAACGCGAAATCCACGGCTTTATTCGTGATGCTGGCTTTATTCCAGCCAAACGTGATACCCACTACAATTTGATTCAAGCTTTTGAAGACCCCAAAGATAGCGAAAGCGTGCCATCAATGGGCATCAAACAGCCACGTCAAGCCAAGCAGGTCGAAATTCCATTAATGGTTAAATAGTTTTTTCTGCGAACGCTATGGATGCTTGGTCGTCCATAGCGTTTGTATTTAAGCAACGAATGGCTGTGTGCGATGTTTACCTGCCGCCATATTTCCAAGCAATTTGGTACGCTGCCCGTAATCGATGAGGTCAGCTTTGATCTTGCGCCTGGTGAGGTGGTAGGCCTGACTGGCCAAAGTGGCGCTGGTAAATCGGTGTTGGTGCGTTTATTGGCGGGCTTGGAAAAACCCGATACTGGGGTGATTTCGACCCGTGGCCAATTAATTAACTCGACCCAAAGTGCCTTTCGAGCTGGATTGGCAGTTATCCATCAGCAGCCAGTGTTGGTTGAACATTTGGATGTGGCGAGTGCGATTTTTTTGGGGCACGAGGTTGGGCGGGGTTGGCTCGGCTGGTTATCGTTGCCCAATCAGCGCCATCACGACACCATGGCGCGGCAAATTTTGGCCCAACTTGGTTTAGAGTTGCCCTCGCTGCGCACCTTGGTTCGTAATTTATCGAGCGAACAACGTCAGATGCTGGCGATTGCTCAGGTACTGATCCGCAAGCCGCAAGTTGTGATTATCGATGAGCCAACGCCATTGCTGCGCTATGAGTATCAACAAACGCTGCTCGAATTGATTCGCGAATGGCAAGCGCAAGGTGTGGCGGTGCTATTTAGCAGCCAAAATCTTGATCATCTCTTTGCGGTGAGTAATCGGATTTTGGTGTTGCGACGCGGGCGCTTTGTGTTCGAGGCGGCCACCGAAAAAACGACTCGCGAGGAAGTGGTACGGGCGCAAATAGGGGCGCGAGATCAGCAACATCTCACACCAATTATTTGGGCCTTGGAAAATTACCATCGAGCCAGCCAACAAGCTGAGGCCTTGCGCCAAAGCCAATCTAGCCTAGAGCACGATTTAGCCAGCCAGAATCAGCTTAATCGCCAATTGATTGGTCAACTCGATCAACAGGTTAGTAATCTTGATCGTGCCAACGCGGCCTTGCAAGAAGCCCAACGCCGTTTACTTTCTGAGCGTGAAGGTGAGCGCAAAGTGCTGGCCCGTGAGTTGCACGATCAAGTAATTCAAGATTTGGTGAGCCTCAATTATGATATTGATAATTTGCGCAGCCAAATTGACGACCCTGATCAAGCTAGCCTTGGGCTTGACGATTTGCGCGATAATATTCGCCAACTGGTGAGTACGGTACGGGCAATTTGTGGTAATTTGCGCCCGCCAACCATCGATAGCCTTGGGGTCAATGCCGCAATTCAATCGTTTGTGCGCGATTGGAGCAGCCGCAGTGGCATCGAAGTCCAACTTGATCTCGACGACGATTTAGAGCGTTTGCCCGAAATGCTCGAAATTTCGGCCTTTCGCATGATTCAAGAGGGCTTGAGTAATGTGCGTAAACATGCCCAAGCCACCAAGGTTGGCATTAGCCTGCGTACCACCGCCCGCCGCACCCTGCTCTTGACGATTGCCGACAATGGGCGCGGCTTGCAAGCTGAGATCAATCTGGCAGCACTGGCGAATGCTGGCCACTATGGGTTGCTGGGCATGAGCGAACGGGTGGCGCTGGTTGGCGGGCGTTTCCGCGTTCACAATCGGGCTGGCGGTGGCCTCATCCTCGAAATCGAAATTCCCTACCAACCACTTTAATTAATCGCGATAGCCTTGATCGCTGGGCAAATTGGGCTGATGAGCTGCCTGCACCGCCAAGCGATCGCAACGCTCGTTATCCTTGACTCCAGCATGGCCAGGCACTTGCACCCATTCAATCGTGTGGCCTTGGGCTAGCTCCAACAATTGTTGCCAAAGATCAGGATTTTTGACTGGGCCAGTCGTCGTGCGCCAGCCATTTTTGCTCCAACGCTCGGCCCAACCTTTGTGCATGCCATTGATCACATAGGCCGAATCGCTATAAACCACCACTTTGCTCGGCTGATTCAAGGCTTGCAGCCCTGTAATCACTCCCATCAACTCCATGCGGTTGTTGGTGGTACGGGCAAAGCCACCCGTTAATTCGCGCATCTCTGAGCCAGAACGTAGCACCACGCCATAACCGCCTGGGCCTGGGTTGCCATCACTGCCACCATCGCTAAACAACACTACTTTACCCTCAGCCAAGGCAGTTTGGGGATCGATCGTCAAACTGACTGGAGTGAGATCAACGTTTTGGGGAATGCGTTGGGGCGCACGGCCAGCCCGTTCGCGATACCATGCTTCGGCATCAGCAAAGCTGGCAAACCCCTTAAAAACCGCCTGATCGATACCCTTGACTTGAGCTTCAGCACCATCGTTGCCAAACCACTCATTGTAAATGCCAGGTTGGCGACCCTTGACCACCGCATAAAATTTACGTTTTGCCATACAACTTTCTATTTAACCTAAAACACCCCAACTCAAACAAGCCTGAGTTGGGGTATAAAAGCTTATTTAATCAGCAACTTCAATGCACCGCTGACACTATCGGCGGGGCTGATTTTGCCTTGAACGTCGATTAAATAGCCGTTTTCGTCGATGATAAAGTGCGAACGAGTTACGCCCATGTATTTTTTGCCATACATCGATTTCTCACCCCAAACCCCGTAGGCCTCAGCAAGGCTATGCTGCTCGTCGGCCACCAGCAAAAATGGCAGATCAAACTTGGTTTTGAATTTTTGGTGCGAAGCCACCGAATCTGGGCTGACCCCGATCACGACGGCATTTTGTTCCTCGATTTGCGGATAGGCATCGCGAAAACCACAGGCTTGGGTAGTGCAGCCAGGCGTATCATCTTTGGGATAAAAATAGAGTACCACACGCTTGCCCCGAAAATCGCTCAAGCGAATCGTTTCACCATTATCGGCGGGCAATTCAAATTCTGGCGCAAGATCGCCAACGTTTAAGTTTGTCATTAGCAAAAGCCTCACACAAAAAGAGTTGATTGAAGGTATTGTAGCCTGTTTTAAGCAAGGATGAAGGATGAATTATGAGGGATGTTAACGCAGCGGTCTGGGGCAAACATGCGAGCTGAGGCTAACCTCAAAATTCATATGGACTGATTGATTTGGGTTCTCTGATTGGCTCTAAGCTCAGCTTAGGTAAAGATTGTTGTTTAATAATCACTTCTAACATCATAACCCATAATATAAATACGAAAAATAACGAAATATCTGAGTTTGATTGCATGGAGAAAAATAGGGTGATTAAAAAGACTAGTATTAATTTGAAGTTTATCTTATTTGTAAATCCATTATAAGATATCCTGAATAAGTAAATTATTGTTGGATATAATGTTATAAGATGAAGATTCCATGAAACAGGTGCAATCATAAAGATTAGAGGCATTGTAATGAATATGATTTCTTCAATAGCATTATCTTCTTTTTTATTTGAATATTTATATATAATGAAAATTGTAATAATACATAATGTTATACAAATGATATACGTGATTACTTTAGCCAATAAAGGATAATTCATAATTTGATATGAATCTTGTTGATTTGTGAAAATTCTTGAAAAAAAGCCGTTAAAGCCTTTATTATAGCTATACGCTGGATCAGGCAATCCTTTTGGCGATTTACCATAACCTCCATTAGGGATAATATTGACAAACCAATCATTCCATACAAATTTTGGGATAAAAAGTATCGATATAGTTAAAATAATACTCATTGAAATGATTGTATTAGCTATTATTTTATATTTTCTATGAAATAATAACAAAAATAAAATAATAATTGGATACATTTTTATGGCTATTGCAAAAGATAAAAAAACTGAAGATATTTTTGGTTTATTATCTTTTAATGTAATAAATAATAACAATGCTATGATTATTAGTGTATTTATTTGACCGAAATAAATATTTTGCATAATAGGATATGAATTATAGATCATTATTATTATTAATAGTGATTGATTTGATAGATTTCTATAATGAAAAATTTTATTTAAAAGTATGATGAATATTATTAATGAAATATGATTGATAATTAAATGAATAAGTAGAGAATGTTCGTAACGGAATAGAGAAAGTGGATAGAAGAAAAGAATACTTGGTGGTGCATAGATAAAAGGGTAGACAGCGAGACCTGTATTTGCTTGAATATAGTCAATATTATAAGGGGAAATATTACGATTAAATAATGCATCGCTAGCCCAATAGAATGATGGAAAATCAAGGGTATGTTTCCCGAGTGCAACAAGAATTCCATAGGTAATAGTAAATTGAATGAAACTAACGAGAGCTATAATAATTAAGCTTGGTCGAATAAATTGCTGTACCCTAGGATGTGTGAATAGCTTAACCATGTAACCTGTTCTCATTCATTGATTATATAACCTAAGTCGAAACTTTACCCTGCTATCAAAACCCTTGCTCACCAAAAATCCTATAACTTCTGATCGATGGGATGCCGCTGCTTGTTAGCAGGCAAATATCTAGGGTGAGCTGAAACTATTATGCTTAACCAGAGTTATCTTGCTAAGATAGGAAGAATAGAAGTCTGAGGCCAGAAAACCCATAAGCGATTGTCGTGCCTATAATTCACCACCTACGCCGATAGCATGATGGGAATAAGTAAGGATTGAAGAACTCCCACCATTAAGCCAAGGATTCCATGGATAAGAACCCCACATATGATCAGTACTGTATTACTGGTGAGGGTTGGTAAAAGCGTCTGCCGAAGCGATGTGAGTTCTGCATAGAGCGTTGGTTGAAGCCAGAAGCCAGTAACGAACAAACCAATGATAAAGATCGCAATACTACCAATAATCCAATGCAGTCCATCAGGATGAGGTGATACCAGCCACCACTGGATTGTAAAAAGTAGTGCTATGGCAACGATATAGATCGGCCATAACCCATAGAAACTAGGGATTAGCCAATTCACAAGCGTATAACCGAAACTCCCCGTAAGCGCCAGCCAATACCGCCATGGATGAGGTGCTTGAATTGCTGATGAACTCATTGTCATTGGACTAGCCTCTATGATTTTAAGGCTGGAAGCTTCAATCAGTAAATAGCATGAATATCTTTATTGCATTACCTAGTGATAGCGTAATCCAAGCCAACATAATATAGAAATAAATCATTGTAAGTGATGAGGTAAACAGGAGTTAGCAGGGGGAAATACCAACCTTTTCTGCTCTCAATCTATTCAACAAAATCCTACCAAAGATCAGATAGAGTGTCAATTAGAGTTCAATGTTGAAACAGGAGATAGAAAATTTAATCACAAGATTCGATTTTGTGCCTAAAATAAGGCTCTTGACTAGAGTAGACGATAATCTACGTAGCCAAGAGCCTATCTTATCCTCTGCGCCTCTGCGTTAAACAACCCTAAACGATTTTGTCCCTTATCGCTAGCGGGATTCCCAACGGAAGAAGCGAATAGAGAGCACTGTCATCACGATCAACCACGCTGCCTGCACAACGAGATTGACCAATGGTGTGCTAATTGGCGGGGCGTTGATCATCACCTGTTTCAAGGCATCAACTGTGTAGGTCAAGGGGAAGGCCTTAACCACGACTTGCAGCCAATCGGGCAAGCCAGTCACGGGGAAGAAAACCCCTGAGAGAAACAGCATTGGGAAGTTGATCAACTGGGTGATGGCATTGCCGCTTTCTTCGGTTTTGGCGATGGCTGCCACGAAGAAGCCAATCGCAATAAACATCAAAATGCTCAGCAACAGCCAGCCAATCAACACAAAGATATTGCCCAAAATTGCTACATCAAACATCAGCTTGCCAACCGCAATGATGATTACGGTTTGCAGCAAACCAATTGTTAAACGCATCGCCACATAGCTCACCAAAAGCATCCAGCGTGGCAATGGAGTTGCATTCAAGCGTTTCAGCACCCCTTGCGTCCGCATGGAAATCATCGGTTGCGCGGTGGCAAATAGGCCAAGCTGCATAATCGACATTGCCAAAATCCCAGGAATCAAGAAATCGATGCCGCGAATTTGGTTTGAAAGCACCGATTGGACTTGCATGGTCAGCATTGGCTTGGATTGAGTAATGTTTTGATCAACCGATGTAATGATGTTATCAACCACGCCTTGGAAGAACGGCGCGAACACTTGGCTGGTTTGATCAACCTTGACCGTGACGCTGACTGGCTGGCCGCTCATAATGCTATCACTCAAGCCGGCTGGAATAATCACCAAGGCTTGCAGATCGCCATTTTGCAATTGGGTTTCAAGCTCGCTGGTCGTGCCACGGCTGAATTTCATATCCGAAAAGACATTTTCTTCAGGATCTTGGCCTTCGCGAGTTTGAGTTAAGCCTTCAATTGCGCTGGCGATTTGGGGGCCGATTGGACCTTGATCTTCCAACACAATCCCGACTTTTTCGTCGAATTTGCTGCCGCCGCTGTAGAGCAAGCCGAAGATGCTAATAAAAATCAGCGGAAACAGAATCGTAAAAAACAACGCCATCCGGTCGCGGGAAAATTCGCGCCATTGCGATAAATAGAGTTGCACAAACATTATTTGGTTGCTCCCACACTTAGTCGCGAATCCGCCGACCAGTCAATTTCAAAAACACATCTTCCAATGTTGCCGCCCGAATCGTAAAGCCACGCAGTTCAGTTTGTTGCTGCTCAACCAAGGCCATCAGTGCATTGGTGGTACGAGCAACGCCAGTTGAATAGAGCGTGGTGATGCCATCTTCATTTTGCACCCGCTCAACCGCTGGCAAACTCGCCAACAACGCTTCAGGCAAACGCTCATCATCGGAGAATTCGAGCGCGGTTTCATGAAAGTTATCGTGAATCAAGGTTTGCGGTTTGCCCAAAGCGATAATTTTGCCATGATCAACCACGGCCACCCGATCACATAAACGCTCAGCTTCTTCCATATAGTGGGTGGTCAAAAAGACCGTTTTGCCGCGTTTTTGCAAATTGGACACAACATCCCACATCGAGCGCCGCGCCTGTGGGTCTAGCCCAGTTGTTGGCTCATCGAGGAAGATAATATCGGGGTCGTTGATTAGGGCAATTGCCACTGCAAGGCGTTGGCGTTGACCACCCGAAAGATCTTTTGAGGCGGTGTTAACTTTTTCTTCTAAGTTAACCAAGCCAATCACTTCATCAATCGGCAGCGTATGTTTAAAAAACGAGGCAAATAATTTAACTAGTTCGCGAGTGGTTAATTTTTGAAATAACGATGTCGTTTGCAGCTGAATCCCAATCCGTTGCTTGATTGGCTCGATATTCTTCAACACATCGTGACCCAAAACATGAATGTTGCCAGCGTCGGGCTTGCGTAAGCCCTCGATCATTTCGGTGGTTGTACTTTTGCCGGCCCCGTTTGGCCCAAGCATCCCAAAGACCTCGCCCTTAGCTACTTCAAAGCTAATCCCATCGACGGCTCGCAATGGGCCATAGATCTTTACGAGGTTCTCAACCTGAATTGCGGTCATAGATTATCGCTCCACACACACCTAGCTAGCCGATTATTGCAAATCAGCATTGCATTGATCATCTTCTTGTGATAATTCTAGGTGATACTACGATACATGATGAGGGTTCGTTGCGCATCGCCCTTAAGCATTAGAATGCATTAGAAGGAGCAAAGTCAATGCATGAATCGGATCTTATTCGCCATTATGCCACTATTCCAGTTGGCACGAGTTTTGTGCGGCCCGTTGATGTATTACATTTGCTTCAAAGTCAGCCGATAGCAGCCAAGCCTCGGGTATTCGATGTTGGCTGTGGTCAAGGCCAAGTGGCGATTGCCCTGGCTCAAGCTTGGCCTGATGCTGAAATTATTGCGATTGATATTTCGCCTGAGCAAATTGCCAAAGCGCGTCAAGCCGCAACCCAAGCTGGCATTCACTCGATTCAGTTTGGGGTTGCCGATTGGCGTGAGTTTGATTTGCCACGCAGCGGAGTCGATATTATTATAGCAGCCCAAGTAATTCAATTCATGCCCGATGAACATGCCTTCGTGGAATATTTGGCTGATGCGCTGGCGCTCGATGGCCAATTGCTCTTGCGCAGTGCTTTGCTGCCTGAAGAAGAGCCTGGGCGCTCGTTTGTCGAGCAAGTTGTCCAACAATGGATTGCGCATTCAATCCGCTTTTACAGCGAACGCAATTTGACCGATTTGCTGCGTGAATGTGGGCTAAGCCGTTTGCGCATCGATAAAGAAGAAATGTGGCTGGACAATCTGCCCGCTGAGCGTCAAGCCAGCCTCAACCGTGCGCTGCAACAGCATAGCCTTGGGATTGACGATGTGCAGCAGTGGTTTTGGGCTGGCAGTATCGTTGGGGTGCGCCGTTGAAGACGGGTCTAGCCCACTGCCAATAGCCATTTTGCTATTTCCTTTGGGCATTAAAACACCACACATCATCGACGATATTGTAGATGCTGTGTGGTGTTTTGGTTGCTTAATCGATGCGGCGTTCGCTGTATTCTTTCCCATCGAAGGTCAACAAGCGTTTTTTATCATCGAGCACAGTTTCAAGATTGACCGGACGTGTCCAGATTGTATGAATATGCTTGAGCGTGTCACGAGCATAATCCATGCGCAAATCGCTACCTTCATGGCGATGGCGCAAATACAATTCGCCCCGATTATTGTAATTGCCATCTTCAACATAAATATAGGGTTGGCCGAAATTGGTTAATCCACTCAGCAACTGCGATTTAATTGCACCAAAATCACGATTGACGATCTCATACAAATCGGTGTCGTTGTTGTGTTTGAAGGTAAATAGCTTGTTCTCGACACAAAATTCAGGCGTAAGAAACTCGTCGAGAAAGGTAATATCGTTGTGGAAGCGCCGCACCTCGAAGACTTTTTCCATACCCTTGCCAAGCTTAAGATCCCATTCGCGCTTTTCGCGCATATCGTCGCATTGTTCCCAATCCTTGCCAAAGCGCCCACGATTCCAGCGATCTTCGATGTCGCGCAGCAGCAGTAAACCTAAACGATAGGGGTTTAGTCGGCCTGGATGAGCTGCGACAATTCCGGCGTGGTGGTCGGCAAAATCGATAATTTCTGAGGTTTCGGCGGCATGAGTAGTCATAATTCGACTATGCCAAAAGCTGGCCCAGCCTTCATTGATAATTTTGGTCATGCCTTGCGGAGCGAAGTAATAGGCCTCGTCGCGTACAATTTCCAAAATATTATGCTGCCAACGATCAAGCGGCGCATAATTCATCAAGAACAACAGCACATCTTTTTGCGGATTTTCGGGGAATTTACGCATTTTTTGCTGTTCTTCTAAGAGTTTTTCGCGTTGCTGGCGTAAAAATTCTGGTGGATTAATAAAATCCTTCATATACGAACGTTCAAACGGCAAGCCTTCAGCAACTTCAATATCGTCATCTTCAACGATTGGCTGGCTCGTTTGGGCTTCAGGGCGATTAATATATGGCGAGTGATAATCGATCAAGTTTTCAATTGATAAACAAGTATCAATAAATGCTTCAACCGTTTCGTAGCCATAGCGATCGATATAGCGTTGTACTCGCCCAGCATGATTGGCCATGGTATCGAGCATTTTACGATTGGTTGGCGCAAACCACATATTATTCTTGAAGAAATCGGCATGGCCGGCAACGTGCGCCATCACCGTTTTCTGATCAACAATCATATTGCCTTCGAGCAAATAGGCATACACTGGATTTGTATTAATCACCATTTCATAAATGATGCTTAATCCATACACATGGCCCTTGATTAATTGATCATACTCCATTCCGAAGCGCCAATGCGGGTAGCGTGTTGGAAAGCCACCCATTGCAGCAACTTCGTACAGTGTATTATAATCAAGGATTTGATAAACAATTGGGTAGTAATCGAGGCCATAACGTTTGGCATGGCCATCAATTTGCTCCCATGCTTTTTGTAAATTGAGGGGTAAATCGTTGTTGCTGAGTGGCATAGAACCTCTCTTTGAAAGGATGAAATATGAAGGATGAAGGATGAATATATTTATAGAAGGATAAATAGATTCATTCTATGACCATTCATATTATCTTTCCTTATGAATCTTCGTAATCATCGAAATCATAAGTTGTAACTGGTTCTTTAAGCTGCAAGCGTTTCTTCTTAACAATTGTTGTAAAAATAGCGATTAATTGCGATGTTTCATCGCGTAATGGATTAATGATTGTAGAAGTTTGAAGGTTAGCTAAAAATAATAATTCAAGCCAGTAGTCGGTTTCTTCAAGTTCTTGCAGGCAAATGCCAAGCTTTGCCACAAACTCGCTATTTGAACGTGAGCGATGGGCCTCTCGGTAATTTGCCCCGACTGATGTCCCTGAACGTAGGAGTTGTTTGCCTAGAATTGTTGCTTCGACTCGACTTGGCAATGAACCATAACATTGGATAATTTGCAGTGCAAAACGGGTTGTGCGCTGACGTAAATCATCACGGCCAACAGCATTTTGCATAGTTACGATCCTCCCAATTTGAATTGAATGCTAGCTGAAACCTAAATACCTTTCAATTTCAGCTAGCATTCTTCATCCTTCATCCCTCATCCTTCATCCTTCTATTTGCCTTTGCCTAAAAAGGCTTTGATTGCATTGTAAATATCGTCGCGGTCGGCAATTTCGGAAACGACCATGGTTTCGTTGGCTCGAAAATTTTCGTTCAGATCATGGGCAAAACGCCCTGATCCATACAACGAACGCACTTGGCCGTAACAGAAAAGGTTGACTTTGGGCAAAATTTGGTTGCGCAGTAGCTCAACACACTCACGGGTATCGCCACCGCCCCAATTATCGCCATCGGAAAAATGGAAGGGGTAAATATTCCACTCGTCGGGCGAATAATGCTCCTCGATCAGTTTCAATACCAAGCGATAGGCCGACGAAATTTTGGTTCCGCCACCCTCGCGAATGCGATAGAAAATATCCTGAGTGACCTCTTTGGCTGCTGCATCGTGCACGATGTAGCGCATTTCTAGATGTTTGTATTGGGAACGCAGCCAAGTTTCGATCCAAAATGCGGTTACCCGTACTAGCTCCTTTTGCTCCTGACCCATTGAGCCAGAAACATCCATGCTATAGATGATCACGGCGTTGCTTTCAGGCATTTCGGTGGTTTTCCAGGTGCGAAAGCGCATATCATCGCGAATTGGCACCACCACCGGATCATCAGGATCGTACTGACCAGAGGCGACTTGGCGTTTGAGCGCTTCGCGGAAAGAACGTTTGAAGTGACGGAGCGAGTTTGGGCCAACCTTGGTAATGCCCGAATATTTATCTTTTTGCGAGATAATATTCTTGCTACCTTTGGGTTGAATATTGGGCAATTGCAGTTCTTCGCCCAACAACTGCGCCAGTTCTTCGATCGTCATTTCGACATCAAGCGAATGTTGGCCTGAATCTTCGCCAGCCTCGCCTGCGCCTGGCTGCGAGCCATCGCCACGCCCGATTGGGTCGCCGTTATCACCCTCGCCCTGCCCAACCCCACCTTGATTTTTGCCAAAGCGAAAGCGCGGCAAATCGATTGATGGTACAGGGATCGAGACCAAGCGTTTGCCTTGGCGGCCAATCATCTCACCGTGGGAAATATATTTGCGTAGATCTTTCTTAATTTTGCCCCGCACAATTTGGCGGAAGCGATTGAGATCACGTTCAACTCGTTGCATAGGCTCACCGTTGATTGTTAGTGGAAGGAACGCACGCAAGCGAACGGATGCCTCATTGAATCCGTTCGCTGTGTCCGAGCCTACTTGCGCTGAGTCGCATCGCCACGAGCGAAAATACTCGCAACATAATTCAGCACATCGGTAGCACTTTGATCGTTATAGCCAAAATCGCGAATTAAGCGGGTTTTGACCACATCGATTTTTTCTTGAGTATCTTTATCGACAACGCTTGAAACTAAACTGGTTAGTTTGATGCTGTCTTTTTGATCCTCAAAGAGTTTTAATTCCAAGGCCCGATGGAGTCGTTCATTCGTGCGATAATCAAAGGTCTTGCCTTCGATTGCTAATGCTCCGATGTAATTCATAATTTCACGGCGGAAATCATCTTTACGATTATCGGGAATATCGATCTTTTCTTCGATCGAACGCATCAGCCGTTCATCTGGCTCTTCATAAGCTCCAGTGAATTTATTCCGCACTTTTTCGCGTTGGGTATAAGCTTTGATATTATCGATATAATTAGCGCACAAACGCTTGATGGCTTCTTCATCAGCCGAAATAGCGCGTTGCACTTCATTCTTAACAATATCAGCGTACTCTTCTTTGACAATTGCTAATAATTCGCGATAGCGTTTGCGATCTTCTTCATTGGTAATTAATGAGTGGGTTTTGAGGCCGCTTTCTAGCTCATTCATCACCATAAATGGATTGATTCCGCCATCGCTTTGGTAATTAACCAAGGCATTGCTAATTTTGTCTTGGATATAGCGTGGAGAGATGCCTTCCATACCTTCACGCCGTGATTCTTTGCGCAGTTCTTTGATATTATCTTCAGTGAAGCCAGGCAATGATTTGCCATTGTAAAGCTTCATTTTCTGCAATAAGGTCAAATTAGCGCGTTTTGGTTCTTCAAGTCGGGTTAAGATTGCCCACATTGCAGCAACTTCGATGGTATGTGGCGCAATGTGTACCCGTACATTCTCTGAATTGAAATCCTTTTCGTAAATTCGAATTTCATCACGCAATCGCGTAATGTATGGGATATCAATTCGGACAGTACGGTCTTTTAATGCTTCCATAAACTCATTATTTTCAAGCTTACGGAATTCTGGTTCGTTAGTGTTATGGCAAACTACGTTACCTAGGCCACAGACAAAATTATGAATACCTTCGCACTCAATATCATAGACCCATTCATCGACAACTGGTCGGGCGGTTAAGCGGTTTTCAAAGCGGTTGTGGCGGCCACCTCGTTTGCCCGAGCCAGAAACGAAGCGCACACGATAGGCAGGAGTACGATCTTCGCGTTCAAGTCGATAAACGCTGTAATCATGGCCAAGCAAGGTTGATAACGTGCCAACTTGAGTTGCTAGCAACGATGAAAGCGTTTTATATTCAAAGAATGTATCGCGATACTCATCGCTACATACTTCACCAACAGCGCGGGCTATTTTGCGTGAGCCATCGGTGCGCATCAATTCTTCAAAGGCATGTTGTTGATATAGCTTGGGCAAATTGAATAAGAAATCGGGTAAGCGCTTGAATTCAGAGTGTTCGCCACAATGATGCTTAACCAGTGCCGCGATTGCTTGCGAGCTGAGGTACAAACGCCAGCAATTATCGGTTTTTGCTCCAGCATCGATTGAACCATGGGCCGTTGTAATGTTGGCATAAGCCTGCCGCACTCGCTCTAACTCATCACGATCGTTTTGGCTAATGACAATGCCCCCATTACGCCCGTTGATATGACCTTCAGTGGCATACCAAACCATTACCGTGATGAGATCTTTAAGTGCTTGTTGGTCGTGTTGTGGGTCATAAATTGCTTTAATTTGGGTTGCATGGCGCGGTAAATTGAGGCGTGCCCAGCCAGGTTGGCATGGTTTGGTCAACTTAGCGCCATTAGCAAAACGTACTACATCATCGCGAATAAAGCCATCAATATCCTGAATCACATCGATTGGCTGCCATTGGGCTTCGGGCTTAATCCACACATCATCAAGCCAGCGCACTGCGGCTAATTCAAGCCCCTCTTCAGGAAAGAAGGTTTGGCCAGAACGTGAATAGATCGAATGATTAGGTGTGGTTTCAACAACCCCCCACTTTTGCGAAGTTGTCAGCAGATCGCCAGTGAAACGATGGCGGAAAATAGTTTTAACCGGAGTCCAAGTTGTGGCGGCCCGATTGAAATCAAACGATAGCACCTCAAGACCACTGCTATCGGCGTTGAATCGAGCGCAAAGTTGTTTCAAAGTTGTCCAGCCAGGTACGCCGTTGTAGCGATAAGGAATCGGGGTATTACCAGCTACACTATGCCCGACGATAACTTCATCGATGTGAGTTTGTGCGAACTTCTTGGATTTAATCCGATGTTCTTGAGAAGCACCAAGTAAATCGTATAAAAATGCTGTGTCGAGCTTAAGCATTTCAACAAATTCAATAATGCCACGATTGGCAATATTAAATTCACCATCGAAGCTAAATGCTCGTGGATCGCTATCAGAACCATAAATAGCAATCTTGCGATAATTAATATCGCCAGTTAATTCAGTGCTATCTTGATTCTTTTCGTCTTTTGGTTGAAACGTGCCGATACCGACGCGATCTTGTTCAGAGAAGACAAAGCGACGAACACGGACATGGCGCAGCACTTTGGCAAAATCGCCATTGTAACGACGCATCAAATCGCGGAAATTATAGCGACAAGAAGGATCAAGATCACCAGTAATGGTAATATGCTCGTCTGGTTCGAGGTTGGCATTGAATTCGTTTAAAAATGCCTCGCGCATTTCCATTGGAATCAAGTGCAAGGGATCTTCGTGCATTGGGCAGGGGTCCCAATCGGCATCCTTGACTCTACCAGCGTCGAGATCTTCGATATCGCCTAAAAACCAATCGAACGTATACAGCGCACCTTCCTCACTGCGTGAATAGCGTTCGAGACCACGTTTCAGTCGGCGGGCGATGGTTGATTTGGCTGAGCCAACCGGACCATGCAGCAACAGCACCCGTTTTTCTGTGCCATAGCCGTGAGCCGCAGCCTTGAAGAAATTAACCAAGCGCATTAATGGGATTTCCAAGCCAAAGATGGCATCTTGCTCGTCAAATTCGTTGGTGGTAAAGAAGTTATAACGAATTAACTTCTTCTTGGCATCGATGAACTCTTCCAAGCCATACGACATAATCATGTCGTAGATCCGTTGGAAGGCATTGCGGGTGACCTTGGGATTATTGGCCACGATGTCCAAATAATCCTGGAAAGAGCCAGCCCAATTGAGATTCTGATAGTTTTGCTGATCTTGTAAGGTACTCAGCAAGGACATCAGTTGCGAGCCGGAGGGAGTCGTCATAGTTGGCCTCCTACATCACCGCCACGCGGCGGGAACAGAGCGACGACGGAGGGGTGGGGTCCGCCGATAGATACCGAGGAACGCGGACAAAGCCGACTGAAAATGAGCCAACACCAAAGTACGGCAATTGTTCTGGCAGGTTGATAAACTTTGAGAATGTGCGCTGCCAGAGGATGGTTTAAGAGGAAGTGCCGTTGCTACTTCGGCTTTTCAATTATAGCAATCGCAAGATTCATCGTCAAGAAACAAATGTGCCGCAAAAGTACCGTTTTTATGGCCTACCATAGGGGATTTAGCCGCCAGTTTGATTACTTCGTAAGGTTGTTTGTAGGCCTAGAATCTGTTGGTATAGCGCTTCAGCATTAGGCACGCCCTCAAAAAAAATTGAAAACCCACTGTTTACGCCAAGGAATAAATATTGGTGGAGCGCTGGTTTATTATTGAAGATAATACTTTGCTGACCATTCGGCAAACGATCAAGCACAACGGAGTCGATTCGCGCTAAATGGTGGCTATGTTGATAATCGCGTTTTAGCCAGCGGATGGAAATCAATGCTCGACGATTGGTCAGCATATAGTAGGTATGGCGGCGTAAGTAGCGCCCCAAAAACAGCCTACCAATGCTCATATAACTTGCAAATAAAACAAATAAGCCGAGGATAATCCAGTCCATCGACGTTGATTGTTGCCCATCTACAAAGAGAACCTGCGTGATTCCGAAATAAAGCCACAATCCACCAAAAACTATGGGCGCAAGATCAACAGGATAAAACTTAAAGCCTTGGACTGGTTGGCCTTGCCACAGAATTTCTTCATTGGGCAGTAGTTTCAAATGCTGATTGTTGACTGGAACGCGGTAGCTCATCTTAATTTCTCCATCGTCTAACATCGACTCCATTGGTACGCTCTAGCATGCTGTTTGTTCCATGACCTCGGCCCATAGTTCTCTTAACATTTGTTCATCCAATGCCGCTTGCATTTGAGCTACACTCTCGTTATGATTTATGAACGGAATTCATAAATAACGTTTTGCGGCGAATAAACTTACTCTATTCAGCGAACGATAATTCAACAACGGCAATACAGCCTGGAGGTGGCACATGACGGTTAAAATGTTACCTGGCCCCAAAGGAACCCGCCTCGGTGGAAGTCGGCGCGATTTACATAAATATGGCCCGTTAGGCTTTTTCGAATATCTCGCAAGTTTTGGCGATTTCACGACCTGTCGGATGGGGCCGTTTCGGGTCTATCTGGTCAATGATCCGGCTGGGATTCAAGAGCTTTTGGTGACTAATCGCGATAAAGTGCGCAAAAATGGCGGTGATCGCGAGTTGCTTTCGCGCTTTTTAGGCAATGGTTTGCTCAGCAATGATGGTGCTGATCATCAAAAGCAGCGTAAATTGGTTCAGCCTGCATTTCATATGAAGCGCATTCAGGCCTATGCTGAAACCATGGTTGAGCATACCCAAGCTATGCTCGACCGTTGGCACGATGGCGCGATTCTGGATATGGATCAGGCCATGATGGAATTGACCCTGACAATTGTGACCAAAACCCTCTTCAATGCTGACATCAGCGAACAAGAAGTGCGCCAAGTTAGCCAAGCCATGGAAGATATTCAGGTTAACTTTACAATTATCTCGGAGCAAAGCCTGCCGCTGCCGCGCTGGATTCCTACTCGCGCTAATCGGGCGCTGGAACATGCCAGCAAGCAAATCGATCAAGTGGTGCAGCGGGTGATTCGCGAGCGCCGTGCCAGTGGCGAAGATACTGGCGATCTCTTGTCGATGTTGTTGCTCTCAATCGACGATGGCAATGGCCAAGGTATGACCGACCAACAAGTGCGTGATGAAGTGGTAACGCTGTTTTTAGCTGGCCACGAAACGACCGCTAATACCTTAACCTGGTGCAGCTATTTGCTGAGTCAAGCGCCTGAGGTGCGCCAACGCTTGCAAGCCGAGGTTGATGAGGTATTGCAAGGCCGCGCTGTCACGTTGCAAGATTTGCAAAAATTGCCCTATACCGAAATGGTGATCAAAGAAACCTTGCGCATGTATCCGCCAGCTTATGCCTTGAGTGCCCGTGTGCCAACCGAAAATATCACTGTGCTTGGCCAAACGATCACCCCACGTCAGGCAGCCATGGTTTCGCCCTATGCCATGCACCATAATCCACGCTATTGGCCTGAACCAGAGCGCTTCGACCCTGAGCGGTTTAGCTCGGAGCAAGAACGGGCACGCCATAAATATGCCTATATTCCCTTTGGGGCTGGTTCACGAGTTTGTATTGGCAACGTTTTTGCTATGATGGAAGCCCAATTATTATTGGCAACCATGATGCAGCATTATGATTTCACCCTTGATCCAACCCAGCGCGTCGAGTATGATCCACAAATTACCTTAGGGGTGAAGCATGGCTTGCGGGTACGTTTAGCCCAACGCCAACCAGTTGAGCAAAGCCTCGAATTTGCAAAAAGCTGAGAGCTATGGTAGTATACGCGGGCGCGTGGGCAGTTAGCTCAGTTGGTTAGAGCGCCACGTTGACATCGTGGAGGTCACTGGTTCGAGTCCAGTACCGCCCACCACTCGTAAATCGCCCTCAACGAGGGCGATTTTTTATTTGTGTAGGTTTTTGCGGTGGTTTAGCCCTTTGAGAGTAGCAACAATCTAGCAAGGAGTTCTGGCATGAGTTTGAAGATTGACCCACGCGATTGGGCCACAGTTCAGCCCTACTACGATTCACTTGCAGCCGAGGAGCTTACGGCTGCCAATGCAACTGCTTGGTTAGGCCGTTGGAGTGAGTTGGAAGCCCATTTGCAAGAGTTTGGCTTTAAGGCCTATCGGGCGATGACCGAAAATACCCAAGATCAGGCCGCCGAAGAATTGTACCTCTACACAATTGAGGAATTAACCCCTAAATCCAAGGTTGCCGCCCAAACCTTGAAAGAAAAAATCTTGGCGCTTGATCCAACGCTGTTGCCAGCCGAAATGCAAGAAATGCTGCGGCGGTTTCATGCTGAAGCCAATTTGTTCCGCGAAGAAAATGTGCCACTATTGACCGAAGTTGAGCGCCTGAGTGCCGAATTTAGCAAATTGATGGGCGCAATGAGCGTTGAATGGCAAGGCGAAACCTTGACCATGCAAGCAGTGTTTAAGCTGTTAAACGAGCCTGATCGCAGTGTACGCGAAGCTGCATGGCGAGCTTATCACAGCCGCTTCTTGCAAGACCGAGCAGCTTTCAACGAAATTTATCTCAAGCAACTCAAGCTGCGTCGTCAGATTGCCACGAATGCTGGCAAAGCCAGTTATTTAGATTATGTCTGGGATCTCTATGGTCGCTTCGATTATACGCCTGCCGATTGCCGTACCTTCCACGATGCAATTGAACATGAAGTTGTGCCGTTGGTAGAAAAATGGTCGGCAGTGCGCCAGCGTGAATTAGGTGTTGATAGCCTACGTCCATGGGATATCGCGGTTGATCCGCAATCGCGGCCAGGCTTAACTCCCTTCCAAAGCGCCGATGAACTGGAAAGCGTCTGTCAAACAATCTTCGATCGCGTTGATCCTGAACTGGGAGCGCAATACACGCGCATGCGTGATGGCTGGCTGGATTTGGATTCACGCCCAGGCAAAGCACCTGGTGGTTATTGCGGTGGGATGTTTGTTTCCAAAGTGCCCTATATTTTCATGAATGCGGTTGGCACCCATGATGATGTCCAAACGATGTTGCACGAAGGTGGCCATGCCTTCCACTTTATGGAATCATCAGCAACCAATGGCCTGATTTGGAATTACGATGGGCCAACTGAGTTTTGTGAAGTAGCTTCGATGGCGATGGAATTGTTGGCAGCTCCGTATTTGGCCAAGGATCAAGGCGGCTTCTACAGCGAAACTGATGCTCGCCGTGCTCGCTCCGAACATCTTTGGAGCATGCTCAAATTTTTGCCCTACATGGCAACAGTCGATGCCTTCCAACATTGGGTTTATATTGAAGCGCCCGAAGCTGTAACAGCGGAGCAGCTTGATGCTGTGTGGAAAGACCTCTATCAGCGCTTTATGAGCGGAATCAATTGGGATGGCTTCGAGGATGTGCATATGACCGGTTGGCATCGCAAGCAGCACATTTTTGAAGCACCGCTCTATTATGTTGAATATGGCTTGGCCCAATTGGGTGCCCAACAAGTTTGGCGCAATGCTTTAGCTGATCAAGCGCAGGCGGTGGCGCAATATCGTTCAGCTTTGGCCTTGGGCAATACCAAACCCTTGAGTCAATTATTTGCAGCGGCTGGGGCAAAATTTGCTTTCGATCGCGAAACCGTTGGCGAATTGGCTCGCTTAGTCGATCACCATATGACCACACTCCACGATTAATTAATTGAGTTATTGCACCCCTGCCCATGATTGATTTCAGGGCAGGGGCATTTTTTGTTTAAACGAAATTCGTTTTGTAACCACGAAGGGAACAAAGGTGTGGCTATAGGCGATAGACTTTTGGCTTTTGGAATGATTGCAATTCTACAAAACGTTCCGATAGCCCAGAGCCTTCAGCCTTGAGCCATATCATATATTCTCTGCGCTATCGTCTGATGTCTAAAAACTAGTCGCTCGGCCTATCGTAGGTATAATTACCCATTATCAAACTGATTGATCAAATGATGAGGCATATATGCATGAAAAACCTGAAGGCTGTTTGTGGTGTGAGTATCGTGGGCCAGTCTTGGCTGGCGACATTATTACGGTGGTCAATCCGCAAGTAACCTTGCAACATGAGCTACGGCGTTGCCCGACCTGCCGTGAGGCGATGGTGGATATTCGCTGGCCCGACCGGATTGTGCGGCGCAAAGTGCGTGAATCGCCGCGTCGGTTTCGGCGCTCGCTGTGGGTGGTAGTTTATCCAGTCGAATGTGCTTGGTGTGGCAGCCATAACACCGATGCCTATGAAGTGAATGCGACTGTTTCGAATCCAGTCAGCACACGTTTCAAGTATGATATTTATCGTTGTTTAGATTGCCAACGGCCAAATGCAATTTCCTATTTGGGGGAAGTCTATGTGCATCGTGCCGATCAAGACAAAGAATTCTTTTCATTGTGGCATTTAGACCCAGAACTTGAGCAAAGCGAGCCACGTGCATAGCTGAAAAAACTGCCAAATTAGCTAAAAACTGGCATGGTCTAATTGCGAAATAGCCCTTTATAAAGGCAAAAAATCGCTGTGCTAGGCGTTTGACGCTCCTTTGTGCAATGTGTTACAATACCGAGTGACCCCGCCTCAGCGTCTGTGCGCGGTATTTTTTTGACATTGCCACGATATCCAAACGACAACCAAGGCGGCTAGGAGAACCTAATAATGGCTGAAAACCCGAAACAATCTGGAGGGCGGCGGATCGTCTCGCAGGCCGAAGCAGAGGCAGTGACTGCTAAAGCAGGCGTTAGCTCTGTGACCCGTACCAAAGTTGGCAAGCCGGTTGGCGAGCGGCTAGGGCTCAATCGGCGCGAATTTATGGCTTATGCGACGGCTGGCTCATTGGCAGTGTTAACTGCGCTTGGGCTGGGCACAATGGTTTCGCCCAACAAAGATGACGATTTAGTCAGAGAATTGACCGGCGGTGGCGAGTGGATTCCTGGTGGGTTTGCCTACCCACGGATTAAAGCAGGCCAGTTTGGCGGCAAATTTACCCTGGCTCGTAGCGGCGAAAGCTACTCAGTCGAAGAAGCCCCAGAATTAAACTCTACTGGTAAATTTTTCATTGTTAAGGTGGATAAGACCAAAAGTGAAGCCGAAAATGGGATCGTCCCAACCAACGATAATAATGTTGGGGTCGAAACCGGCGATGGTGCCTATTTGATTGCGATCTATCAAGTATGTACCCACTTAGGCTGTTTGATTCCCTTCCAAGCTTCACAAAATCGCTTTATCTGCCCATGTCATGGCTCGACGTTTGAACGTAACAGCCATTATGTGCTTGGTCCTGCGCCCCGAAACCTTGATCAGTTTCCGGTTACATTAGAAAATGGCGCATTGGTTGTAGACACTGGGAAAAAGAAGACGGGTCTAACTCACGGCTAGTTTACCCAGTCACGAAGGAGTTTCCGTATGGCTGTATCGCCTGAAAGCAAGCGCAAGGGCTTCGGTGGCTGGCTAACCGAGGTTGGCCGCTCATTCTTCCCTTCGATGGGGGCACGGGAGTGGCGTGAAACGCTCCGTGGTGAGCCAGCACCACGCCCAAACCCACGGATGCGGGTGCACTCAAATAGTTTTTGGTATCACATTCGCCCACGTTCGTTATCTGAAGAAGCCACCGCATGGTACTACACCATGGGGCTTGGCTGGATGTCGTTTTTCTTCTTTGTGCTTGAGGCGATTACTGGTCTCGTTTTGATGATCTATTATTCGCCATCGCCCAACGAAGCCTACGCCACCATGACCCAGATTATGAACGATGTGCCGTTGGGCGGCCTGATGCGGAATGTTCACCGCTTAGGGGCGCACTTTATGGTTGCAGTGGTGATTCTTCACATGCTGCGAACCTACTTTACGGCCTCGTATAAAGCTCCGCGCCAGTTTATCTGGTTTACGGGGATGATCCTGCTCTTTATGACGCTATTGTTGTCGTTCTCTGGCTATCTCTTGCCATGGGACCAATTGGCGTTTTGGGCGGTGACGATTGGTTCGTCGATGGCCGATGCTGCACCTGGGGTTGGGCCGGCAATTGGCCGCTTGCTCCGTGGTGGCGCTGAAATTGGCGCGGGCGCACTCTTGCGCTTCTACTTGCTGCACATCTTTATGTTGCCAATGCTGACGATTATTTTCATCAGTATTCACTACTATGCAGTGCGCAAGCAAGAAATCTCGCCAATTCACGAATTGTTTGAAAACAAAAAACCAACCAAGCGCAAAATTCCTTTCTTGCCAGATCAAGTGTTCTTTGAATTGGCAGTGATTGTGGTTTTGACCTTTGCCTTTATCTTTATCAACAACTTCTTCTGGGATGCCAAGCTGGAAAATCACGCCAACGCTTTGGAAACCCCGCAACACACCCAAGCACCATGGTATTTCTTCTGGTTGCAAGGGATGTTGAAACTTGGTGATAAGATCGTTTGGGGCTTGGGCATCGCTGGGATCATCTTCGGCGCACTGTTCCTCTTGCCGTACATCGACCGCAACCCTTCACGCCGCTTCAAAGATCGCAAATTTGCGGTTGCTGGCGGGATCGTTTCGTTGATCGTCTTTATTGTAGTTTCGTATGGTGGCTTGCCCGCCTTCGGGATTCAAAAAGTCGGTTCGAACGAATTGGCCGTGTCGTATGTACCGGTTGAAGGCGAAGGTCGGGTCATGGAAGTGCCATTCGACCAAGTGCCGCAAGAAAAATTTGTCTATAAAGTCTATTACGATGCAACCAAAGATGCGTTTGTTGATGGTGAGTTTGGCGTAGCCGAAGGTCCGTTGCCAGAAGCACTATCGCCCGTCTTCAAAGAAATGTTGCTCGAACTCAAGCACGATGTGCAAAAATGGGCTGAATATGACGTGTTGTTTGTTCGCCCAACGGTAACTTTGACGATTGAGCCATGGCTCTATCAACAAAAAACTGATGCTGCCGGATTCTCAACAGCAGTCGATGGGCTTCTGCAAAAACGTGTGACCTTGGATATGGAATGGACAACGGCGGGTTATGATGCCGAAGGTAATTTGGTTGAAACTCCCGAAAAGAGCCGCTATACCCAATATAAATTCCTGAATCGCAATGGAATTGTTCACGTTGGCGATACGAAACCAAGAAACTAAGTTTTTTATCCACGGCCTAAGGTTGCTGCTTGGGCCGTGTCGAATAAGGAAACACGTCCTATGACGAAAAACATTGCAGTTTCGCTGCTGTTTACCCTCGCAACAGTTGCCTTGCTTGGCTTTATCTGGTTTGGCCAAACCAATGCTCGTTTGGATGCTACCAATTTACGCCAAGACGCTTTGCAATTGGAGTTCGGGCAGCGCAACTACGAACAATATTGTGCCACCTGCCACGGCTTGGCTGGCGAAGGCCAAGGCCCAGGCAATAAGGCCGCGCCAAAGCTTTCGGATTTGCAAGGGCGCTTAGGCCCAGGCACCGAAGCCTTCACCCGCGAAAACGGTATTCAGAAAAAATATGGCTCGTTGCGCAACTATGTTGAAGCCATTATTGCCTATGGCAAAACTGGCACGGCTATGCCTGCTTGGAAATTGCAAGGCATGCGCGATGACCAAATCAAGGCAATTGCCTCATATGTGATGTCAATGCAAGGTGGTGCAGTCGCTCCATCCGCGCTTGACTCAGCCAAATCATGGTCTGCCACAACTGAAGCTGGTTTGCCACCAACCGCTACTCCCAATGAACCACCGTTGGATGATCCATTGGCAGAAGCTGGCAAGCAAACCTTTAATACCTATTGTATTAGCTGCCACAGCAAAACCGATGCAAGCGGTGCTGGCCCTGGCTTAGCTGGCTTGTTCGGCGAAAGTGGCACTAAAGCCTTTGGTACAACCCTACCCAACGGCAATCCAGTTGATGAAGCAAACGTCCTAGATTGGATCAAGAATGGTGGTGGTGGCCCAGGCGTTGGCCCAGATCCTCAAGATGGCGCTTCGTATGGGGTCATGCCTGCTCAAGGCCAGATCCTCAGCGAAGATAAGATTCTCGAAGTTATCGCCTACTTGAAGACATTGACTCGTTAAAGCATGAGCTGGCGATGGCATGCTGTCGCCAGCCTAAAAGCCTTCTAAGGAGGCCATTCAGTGAAAAAATGGTTGAATAACATAGGCGTGAGCATGCTTGATCTGGTCATTTTTGTGCCATTTGCCTTGATCTATACGATCTTTGGGGCAATCTGGACGACCAGCAGTGGCCCGTATATGGCTGGCGATCTCGCCACCGGCTTGCAAATTAAAAAAGATATTATGTACTACTTGCTGTGGGCTTGTTCAATCGGCTATGCCGTATTGGCCAATACTGCGGTTTTGTGGGGCAAAGCTGCTCGCGGTGGTTTGATTGCCTTTGTGATTACGCTCGGTGTCATGGTTGCAGTGTTCTTTGGCTTGACCTTTGGCACCCAAGCACTTGCCGATACGATTCCGGCCTCAACCAAAGTAGTCAGTATTGCGATCGGCGATATTTTGGTGCTGTTGCCAATCGTGACTGCTACAATCTTCTTCTTTATCGCTTGGATTGTGACCGGATTTAGCAATCATTTACGCGGTCAACCAGTAGCTCAAGGCTTTGTGCGCTTGGGCGTAGCCTTAATGGTTATTCCGGTTGTCCAATTCTTCGTGATTGTGTTCTTGCCACGCTGGGACGACGAAGTACGTGGGGTTGTGTTTGTCCATGCCATGAGCTTGGGCTTGCTCTGGGGCTTGTTCCTCGGTGGTGGGCTTGGTTCGAATTTGCGTAAGCGAAGCGAAACTCCGGCAACTGTCTAAATTGCTGAAATTTCCCGTAAAACCCTTGGATGAATTACTCGTCCAAGGGTTTTTTGGTTTAATTAGGGCTTGCATCAGCTTGGTACTATAATGCATAATATGCAATATCATGCATAGAGTTAGCAATGGAGTGGCTATGCCAGAGATTGATTACACACGCTATTATCGGTTTGCTGAGTTGGTGGAAGCGCTAGAAGGCTTTGCCGCCGAATATCCCGATTTGATTAGTTTGCAATCGATTGGTAAAAGTTATGAAGGCCGTGATTTGTGGTTAGCGACCATTACTAATGCTGCAACTGGCGGGCCACGCGAAAAGCCAGCCTTTTGGGTTGATGCCAATATTCATGCCAGCGAAGTAACTGGCGCAATGGCTGGCTTGCATTTGATCGATACGCTGCTCAAAGGTTATGGCAACGATGCCGAATGTACGCGGTTGCTTGATCGCACGACCTTTTACATTTTGCCACGCTTCAATCCTGATGGAGCTGAACGCGCCTTAACCACGCCCTATGTGGTGCGTTCGAGCGTGCGGCCTTATCCCTATGCTGAACGCATCGATGGCTTGTATCAAGAAGACATCAACGGCGATGGGATTATTTTGCAGATGCGCTTGGTTGATCCCAACGGCGATTGGCGGGTTTCCGAGCATGATCCACGGGTGATGGTCAAACGCAAGCCCCATGAAATTGGCGGCACCTACTATCGAATTCTGCCCGAAGGCTTGATTCAAAATTACGATGGGGTCAATATCAAACTGAGTCGTGCAGTCGAAGGCTTGGATATCAACCGTAACTTTCCAGTTGATTGGCGGCCTGAAGCTGAGCAATATGGCGCTGGCCCCTACCCAACCTCTGAGCCAGAAATCCGTGCTGTGGTGCAATTTATCGTCGATCACCCCGAAATTCATAGTGGCTTGACCTACCACACCTATTCGGGCGTGCTACTACGACCGTATGGCGACCGCGCTGATGATCAGATGAATTTGCACGATCTTGATGTGTTTAAGGCGTTGGGCAAGCATGGAACCGAGTTAACTGGCTGGCCTAGCGTTTCGGTCTACCACGATTTTCGTTACCACCCCAAAGATGTGATTACCGGGGTGTTTGATGATTGGGTCTACGATCACTTGGGTATGTTTGCCTGGACAGTCGAATTTTGGGATTTAGTTGGTTCGGCAGGGATCAAAGATCGCAAATTTATCGAGTGGTTCAAAGAGCACCCTGAAGAAGATGATCTTAAAATTATGCAATGGGTTGATCAGCATGGCGAGGGCTTGTGCTTCTACAATTGGACAGCTTTCGAGCATCCTCAACTTGGCCCAGTTGAAATCGGCGGCTGGCATCCGATGTATGCCTTCCGTAATCCACCACCAGCCAAATTGCTTGAAACGATTGCGCCTGTAACCCAATTTGCCTTAGCTCATGCCGCGATTGCTCCATTCACCACGATTAGCAGCTTTGAGCTTGAGGCCTTGGGCGATAATGTCTATCGGCTGCAAGCAGTGGTGCAAAATGAGGGTTATTTGCCAAGTTATGGTTCGCAAAAAGGCCGCGAACGTAAAGCCACCTTGCCACTCGAAGCCTTGCTGAACTTGCCTGAAGGAGCAAGCCTCAAACTAGGCCAAGCCAAAACAACGATTGGCGATTTGGAAGGTCGCTCTGGACGGGTTTCGTTCTTTGGCTTTAGCAATGGCTCAACCACTGATCGTAGCAAAGTCGAATGGGTGGTGCATGTGCCCAATCCTGGGGTGATTGAATTGACCATCCAAGGCGGTCGCGGTGGTACTGCCCGCGCCAAACTCGAAATCTAAAATTCCAATGGCCCATGGTGCAACGTGTGTGCCATGGGCCATTGCTTGATTCAAAGGATTTTGCTTAGACGCTGGTCAGTTCGAAAATTTCCTTGCCAGCTTCGTGGATTGGGAAAGGATACTTGCCACTGAAACATGCCCCACAGAAGCCATTGGGATCGCGGCGGGTAGCTCGCAGCAGCCCTTCCATCGAAAGATACGCCAACGAATCAGCCCCGATCGTCTCGCAAATTTCGGCCTCAGTTTTGTTGAAGGCAATCAGTTCGGGCTGAGTCGCCATATCTACGCCCATAAAACATGGGTGGCGAATTGGCGGCGCAGACACCCGCATATGCACTTCGGTAGCCCCAGCTTTGCGCAAAAGCTTGATAATTGGCCCGCTGGTTGTGCCGCGTACAATCGTATCATCGATTAAAATTACCCGCTTGCCATTGAGTACATTTGGCAATGGATTGAGCTTGAGCGCAACGCCTTGCTGGCGCAAACGTTGATCGGGCTGAATAAACGTGCGGCCAATATAGCGATTTTTGATCAAGCCGTCGCCATAGGGAATGCCGCTGGCCTGCGAAAAACCTAGCGCTGCTGGCAAGGCCGAATCGGGCACGCCAATTACTAAATCGGCATCAGCTGGGGCTTCCCGCGCCAATTCATGGCCTAAGCGCATGCGCACTTCATGGATTAATTGGCCTTGCAGATAGCTATCGGGACGCGAGAAATAAATATATTCAAATAAACAAAAGGCTTGCTGCTGAGCAGGATGTTTGGCAATCGTGCGTGGGCCATCACGATCAATCTGCAAAACTTCGCCAGGATCGATCTCGCGGATAAATTCAGCGCCAATTGTATCGAAGGCGCATGATTCCGAGGCCACGACCCAGCCGGCATCGCCAAAACGCCCAAGGCATAATGGCCGCAAGCCCCACGGGTCGCGTACTGCATAAAGCGCATCGCGGGTCAAGACTGTCAGACAATAAGCACCTTCGACACAATTGGTAAAGGCATCGATGCGTTGCGACCAGGTATTGCCTTCAAGGCCAGCAAGCAGCATCGTTGCCACTTCACTATCAGAAGATGTCATTAACCCGACACCACGTTCCATCAATTGACGGCGCAGCGAGGCAGCATTGGTCAGGTTGCCGTTGTGGCCAACTGCCAGTGGGCCAAGCAACGTGTGCATTGTAAATGGTTGGGCATTGATTACTTGTGATGAACCAGTAGTTGAATAGCGGGTATGGCCAATCGCAATATGACCTTTGAGATGGCGCAGCGAACGCTCATCGAAAATCTGCGATACCAAGCCCATTTCTTTGTGAGTATTGATGGTCTTGCCATCGGAAACCGCAATCCCTGCGCTTTCCTGACCACGGTGCTGCAAAGCGTATAAACTGAAAAATGTGATGCGTGCTACATCTTCGCTGGGAGCGTAAATCCCAAAAACGCCGCATTCCTCGTGGGGCGAATCACTGAACATGGTTAGCCCTTCCTTGATTCCAAGCTACGGTTGTCGCCGCGTCGTGCGACGGATCGTGTAATCATTATACAACTGTTCGGTAGTATTCCCCGCATCGTTTACAATTGGCCTGCTGCTTGAAATTCTGAGGATGGAGTATGCGCTATCTCTATTGCCATGGTTTTGCTTCGGGGCCAAACTCGCAAAAGGCCAGCTGGTTTGCCCAGCAATTTGCGGCCTTGGGCCACGAATTAATCATCCCCGATTTGAATCGGCCATCGTTTGAATACTTAACCATCAGTGCTCAAATTGCCTATTTGCAACAATTAATTGGTATTTCAGATGAGCCTTGGTGTGTGCTTGGTTCGAGTTTGGGCGGCTTGGTGGCATTGCATGCCGCCGCAACTATTCCGCAAATCGAACGCTTGATTTTATTGGCTCCGGCGCTCTATTTTGCCCAAAATCGGCGGTTAATGATGGGTGCGACAACTATCAACCAATGGCAAACCGCGGGCTGGCTGGAATTTTATAACTATCACAATCAGGCTATGCGAAGAGTGCATTATGGCTTAATTGAAGATGCTGAAAGCTATAATAGCGATACGTTTTCGCGTAGCATGCCGATTTTGATTGTGCATGGCACTGAAGATGCGAGCGTGAGCCACACCCAAAGCCAGCGGTTTGCTCAGTCGCGTGAGTATGTGCGCTTGCATACGCCCCGTTGGGATCACGGTATGCTTGGGCATGTGGCCGAGTTGTGGGCATTAATTGAGCAGCAGTTTGCATGAGGAGTGACATTTAACCATGAAGAGCACGGAGCTATTTTTAGCCACGAATTGCACGAATTACACGAATCATGGTTCGTTGTGTTAAAGCCTTCTATTGCATGTTTATTATTTTGCCTTTTGATTTCTGACTTTTTACTTTAGTCGGCGTTGGCGGGCGGCCTCGAATAATAGCACGCTGCCAGCAACGGCGGCATTCAACGATTCGAGCGAGCCAAGCATGGGGATGGTGATCGTGCTGGCATAGCTGAGGGTGGTGGCTGAAACGCCATTAGCCTCGTTGCCGATAATCAACAGCGTTGGTTGGGTCAAATCAGCTTGATCGTAGGCCAATGCTGAATCCTGCACCGCCGCGAAGCGTTGTTGGCAATGCTCAATCAGCGGCAAGGCTGTTTCCCAATTTAAGCCATCGACGATTGGCAGCCGAAAATGCACGCCCATGCCCGAACGCACAACTTTAGGACTCCACACATCGGCAGTGCCCTGCAAACACAACACTTGGCCAACGCCAGCGGCTTCGGCTGAACGCAATAACGTGCCAACATTGCCAGGATCTTGCACGCCATCGAGCATCAAGATTAATGAGGCTGATTGGCGGGTGAATTGCGGCATTGGTACAACCGCGATGATGCCTTGGGGGGTCTCAACATCGCTGAGGCCAGCCAAAATTGCTGGGGTTGTGGCGAAAGCATTGGGCAATTGAGGAATTTGATCGAGCAAGTGCTGGCCGCGTTCGGTGCTAGCCAACTGCTCAGTCACATAGAGCAGCAAACTTGGTGTAGCAAAATTGAGCGCTTCACCAACCAAGCGTACCCCTTCAACAACAAACCTGCGTTCATTATGGCGATCCTTGCGGGAGCGCAACAACGAACGCAGGTATTTAACGTGATGATTAGCAGTGCTGGTAATGAGGTCAATCACACAGCACCGTGCCTTGAACTAGGCCAATGCTTGCTTAGCTTGAGCGACAATTGCCGTGAAAGCGGCAGCATCGCGGACAGCCAAGTCGGCCAATTGGCGGCGATCGATCACGATCCCAGCCTTGTTCAAGCCATTGATCAAATTGCTATAGCTTACGCCGTTCAAGCGAGCGGCAGCGTTGATCCGCACGATCCACAAGCGGCGGAAATCGCGTTTGCGGTTGCGGCGGTCGCGGAAGGCGTATGAGAGCGCCTTCATCACTGCTTCGTGAGCGGTCTTATAGTTGTGAGAACGACTGCCACGGAAACCCTTGGCTTGCTTCAAAAGCTTCTTGTGACGCTTGTGCGTCATAATGCCACGTTTGATACGTGCCATCGAGATACCTCCAGAAAGAGTAGCTACAAAATGCTGGCGAGACGGTACAGGAGCATTGCAAAGCTTATAACCCTGATCCCGCTACCAACCAGCACCAATTTTCCGACGGGCGAACTACTTCAGGCCGTAAGGCAATGAGCGTTGCAGACGCTTCACGTCTGATGCACTCACTGGGAACATCTTATCGAGAGCCTGCTTGACGCGGGTTGATTTGCGGCGGCGGAAGTGGCTTTTGCCACCCTTGGTGCGCATAATCTTACCGGTGCCAGTGATTTTAAAGCGGCGTTTAGCCTGCTTGTTGGTCTTCATCTTCGGCATCGAAATCAATATCTCCTAATGATGATAATGGTGGAGCCGGTTTATCGCTACGTTTCGCGGGCTGCGTTTTGCTTGGTGATGGGGCCATGATCAACGAATAGGCCCGACCTTCGAGCGTAGGTTTTTGCTCAAGCACCCCATGATCGCGTAAATCCTCGGCAATTTGCTCGAGCATTTCGCGGCCAATTTCAGGGTGAGTGATTTCGCGCCCACGGAAACGTACCGAGAACTTCACTTTGTGCCCTTCTTCGAGGAAACGGCGAGCATTGTTCACCTTAACCTGCAAGTCATGGGTGTCGGTGCGCGGCTGCATGCGAATCTCTTTCAGTTCGACCTGTTTTTGATTCTTGCGGGCTTCGCGTTCTTTCTTGGTTTGCTCGTAGCGGTATTTGCCGTAATCCATAAGGCGGCAAACCGGCGGGCTAGCATTCGGGGCAACCTCAACTAAGTCGAGATCGCGGTCATGTGCCATGTCGAGCGCATCACGGGTGGTGATGATCCCAACTTGGGTCCCGTTTTCGTCGATCAGACGCACTTCACGCACGCGAATCCGATTATTGATTCGTAGCTTGTCTCTGATAGGAGGCTCCTTCCAAAAAAGGACATCAAAACACAACAAAGCCCTAAACGCGACCTCATCAGCGTTAGGGTGTTGGCCCGCCAACTATAGCATATTCTAGGCGATAAGTCAAAGCTTTTTAGGCTATTTGATCAAATTTTTAATCGAATAACACAAATGTTTGGCAAGCATGTGCTATACTAAGCTTGTGTTTGCGCTTGATGTTGTTTGGAGGGGCATGTGGTTGTTCAATTTAGTTTGCCATTACCACCATCAATCAACAGCCAATATGTGACGGTTGGCAATCGCCGTGTGCTGAGTCGCGAAGCCCAAGTTTTCAAACGCCAAGTTAAACGCCAACTAGCGCTCTTACAACAACGCGACACCATCTCCGAGCAATTTCTGGCCCTCGCCCACCAAGGCTATTTGGCAATGTTCCTCGATTTTTATTTTGAAACGCCATTACGCCGTGATCTTGATGGCGGTCTGAAAATTACTCAAGATAGTATCTGTACTAGCCTTGGGATCAACGATAATCGGGTTGTCGATATTCATCTGGTCAAACGAATTGACCCGTTGCATCCGCGCTTAGAAGTGGAGCTAGAAGCGCTCAGCGATTGGCAATTTGAACATGATCGCCAAGTATTGATTAAATAAGCTAAAACCAAAACCCCGCTCAAACGAGCGGGGTTTTTTGTTTGCTTGAAATTGTCGTTTAGATCCGCGTCATTTCGCGGCGAACCCGCACAACGTGGACTGCCATGGTTAGGGCAAAGAGTACCAAGCCTGTTGCTGGAATACCCATGTTAGTAGCTGGGTTGATCGTTCCAACATCGGTTGCTCCAGTACCGTCACCACTACCTTGGCCGCCGCCAATGCCAGTATTTGGCGTGACGGTGGCTGGATTGGCAGTTGCAGCACCGCCACCAACATTACCCTTAGGAATTGCTGTGGCACTGACTGCTGGGGCTTCGCCGACCACCAACACGCTCGAAATATTCGAGTAGATTGGCTGGGCCAGGCCAGCGAAGTTCAACTGTGCTTGGTTGACGATCCGGGTTTGAGCAGCCACTCCATCTTTGATCTTGACTGGAATCATGATCGTTAAGGTTTGGCCTGCTGGCAAGACCCCGACCCGCACGGTAATTTGGTTGCCTTGTTGTTCAACCCGTGCATTTTGGTCGCTGACCTTGATTGGGCCATTGGTTTCCAAGTTGCTTGGCAATTGATCAACGACCACCACATCACGCATCGTACCAGCATTCAATGAATTGGTTGGACTGATGATCGTGATTGTGTAAATCAAACTTTCGCCTGCAAAGCGGCTGCCCCAATCGCTCTTCTTTTGGAACTGCAAGCCAGTCACGATTGGATCGGTGACGAAGCCAGCTGGATTGGTTGGTGTTGCCGTCGCTGGAACTGGTGCATTGGTTGGTGGGTTTCCAGCAGGTGCATTGGTGGCTGAAGGCACTGGTGCACCTGGACGTGGCGTAGCACTTGGATTTGAACCACCGCCTGGGCGTTGAGTTGCTGAAGGCACTGGTGCGCCTGGGCGTGGCGTGGCAGTTGGGTTGCTTGGTGGCACAACCGTAGCAACTGGCACATTGGTCGCAGGCACTGACGTGATATCAGGTCGTGGCGTATTGCTCGGCTGATTTGGTTGTGGCGTGTTGCTCGGCTGATTTGGCCGTGGCGTGTTAGTTGGCTGGTTTGGCCGTGGCGTGTTGCTCGGCTGATTTGGCCGTGGCGTGTTGCTTGGGCCAGTTGTAACAGGCACGCTGGTTGAGCCACCAGGTGTGTTAGTGATAATAATTGGGGTTACGGTTGAACCACCGCCTGGCGTATTGGTTACGATGATTGGGGTTACGGTTGAGTTGCCGCCAGGCGTAACAGTCGAACCACCCCCAGGAGTTACGGTTGAATTGCCGCCAGGGGTATTGGTCACAATAATTGGCGTAAAGCTTGGGCCTGCCGTGCCAATTGTAATCGTTGGCAAGGTATCTGGCACAATCACGGTATCGCTTGCTTGCAACGTGCGATTAGCAGCCGAGGCGCTGACCGTATTTACGATATTTGTGCCCAAGGCCACGCTAGCATTAACCTGAACCTGAATGGTAACCACGATTGGGTTGCCAGCGCTAACTGTACCATTACAGTTGACAGTTGTGCCACCAACACAGGTAGCTGAGCCAAGCTGTTGCACCGCAATGAATGTCACTTGGCTTGGCAATGGGTCGCTAATCGTCACTGAACGTGACGTTTGCCCATCACCGTTATCTTGGAAACTCACCGTGATGATATAACTAAATGTCTCTCCAGGCTGAAGCAACGAACGAGAACTACTCTTCGCCACTGCAATCGGTTCATCGGCAGGCAAGGTGGTTTCGGTCGCTGTTGCAATATCGGTTGGGATGGTTGCAACTGGCGTACAACTTGCAATCACACATGGATCAACCGTTGGAGTATCTGGAGTCAGGGTGATTGAGCCAGTAATCGTGCCGGTTGGAGTTTCCTCGGGCGGGATGGTATCGGTTGGCGGAAGCACAATTGTTGGTGGAGTTGCACATGGATCTGGCGTTTGAGCCAAAGGTCGTTGCAAACGCGTGCTACTCCCCATGCCTCCGCGTGGTATGGTTGGGCTTACCACACTGGTTACTGTTGGTGTCACAACCGTGGTTGCTGTTGGAGCGCTTGGTGTATCAGTCACGCTGGGCGTGTCAGTTGGTGCGCTAGGAGTGTCAGTCACACTTGGTGTATTGGTAGACGTAATAATCGTCGTTGGTGTATCCGTGACACTGGGAGTATCCGTCACACTTGGTGTATCGGTTGGTGTGCCTGGTGTGCCTGGTGTTGGATAGGTTGTGGCAGTCTCGGTTGGTGTGTCGGTTGGTGCGAACGTTGGACACGGTGTGGCAATCGGTGTTTCGGTTGGCACCGGATAGGTCTGGGTTGCAGTTGCTGGCAGCGGTGTTATTGGCGTAGGAATTGATGTTGGCCGAGGCGTGGTTTGCGCCTGAGCATTAAACGGAAAAATAGCACTGCTAATCGCGGCTAACAATGGGGTTGCCATCATAATGATGCTAACAACCAGCGCTGTTAACTCCCAGATTGTCCAGCGAACTTTGCCTTTACCTCGTTCGCGGAGGGATGTCGGGCGTTGCCGACGAAAAAAAGATTTCATGCGAAACCCCTCGATCTATTGCCTCCGCAATTAAGAGGAGAGCGCTGCCTGATCAATCAGCCGAGCTTTGACCACCAACCGTTGGGTGTCCCACGCAGTACATGTGATCATCGTGATAATTGCTTGCTCGGTTGGATACATAACTTCGACTTGGTTTGGCCAAACTTGTTGAATTGTTTGGACTTGATAATGATAACGGGTATCGGCAGTTTCGACGTAGATATCTTGACCAATCTGAAGTTCATTCAGGCGGGCGAAAACACTACCACGAATACCTGCATGCCCAGCAAAAACGCTATTCCCTTTGCCTGGTAAGGCCGTGCCATGATGATAACCCACAGCATAATCGGCAACTTCCCAAATACCATCGCGCAAAAATACTTCACGCACCGGACTATCAAGCTCCATTGTTGGCACGATCATCCGTTTGGGAATAAAGCTCATGGGATCAGGCGTTGGGGTTGGCGATGCAGGTGGCAAAATAAACGCCTGAGCAGGCACAAGATAATCGGGTGCAGCCGCACTGATGGCGGGAGCAATTACTGGTAATTGTTGGCCTAGTACTCGATCAAGTTCAGCGGCACTAGCTCCCGGGGCGAGTGCTTCCCAAGCCACAGCTGGAGCCGCCGGATTGTTACGGGCATACCACCAATCTCGTCCGTAGATGTTGACCACCCAATAACCAAAAAAGATGATTACCCCAACAATCAACAAACGTTCCGAGCGCACTAAAATAGCGTCAAGCACCCCACGGAAACGATAACCCTGAAGTGCAGTCTTCCGCTCTTCTTTGAGCGAACGGAGTTGGGCTGGCCGATGCAATGACGAACGCACTGGTGGTGGTGCTGCCAGCAATTCTTGAAGCAAGCCCAAATCGTCGTGTGTCGAATCGATGGTTGGCGGTTGTACCACTACAAACTCGTACTCTATATGCTTCAATCATCCCTAGAATGGCGCAAATTATATAGCTCTCTTTACAATTGCGCAATAGGACTAAAAGGCTACATATCGCATTAAAGCGTTATTTTGCCCGCTGATTGTAAAGCAAATTCTTAATAATCTGCGATGGCTAATGGTAGGTAGAGCTGCGGCGCAATCGCGGTTACGCTAATCGTCACTGTTGCACTTAGGGTTTGATTCAAGCTTAAATTGCGCACCTGATAGCGAAATGAATCAAGCCCATTATAAACGGGATCAGGCGTGTAGCGAACGCTGCGTTGATCTGCATCGAGCCAAACCTGGCCATGCTGTGGTTGTTCAAGGCTGATAATTTGGCTAAAATTGGCTTGATCATTCGCTAATGGGGTTAGCCGATTGGCCTGCGAATATTGCAAAACTTCGTAATAATCGGCCTGTGGTTGCCAAGTATTGCTGGTCGGTAAGGGCAAACGCAGCGCCGGATCACCAAAAAAAGTAAAGGTGTCGAGCAAATCGGGCGAGATATTAGCCGCTGCTAAATCAAGCTTGCCTTGAATTGTTGCTGGGCCAACCAAACGCCAACCATCGTTGATTATGGAGTTTACAAACCCACGATTCAGATAATCATGACCATGGGCGATGCCTAAACCACTGGCCGCCCACATGCCAACTGCTCCATGCTCAGGCTTCAACACCAGCATTTCGGCCAACGATTCAAGGTCGTTTTGTTGATAATGACCAGCGTAGCAACTCAGTGAGAGCATCAACGGCAAGGCGCTATTGCTTAAACTTGCTATCGATTGCTGATTGAAAATCGTCGGATCAGCCCAGACATCGATGCCCGCATGGCCAACATAATTCACCAAAAATTGGCCAGCGTTGATCTGATTAACGATTTCTGCCCGAAAATTCGTCAGATTGGTGTTGGGTGTGTAATAGAGTTGTTGATCGTCAACCGTTGGCGGCAAAATTTCCACCACCTCGTTTGAAAGCCAGGGAAAATCGCCCGATACATCTGGATCATCGGCGATAAACAACAGCTTGTCCAGCCAATCGGCGTTGTCGGGCGTGGCTTCGTAGCTTAATATTTTCGCAACTACATGTTCAACATCGCTCAGCGAACGCGCTGGAATTCGCCCCAAAAACAAATCGGGCAAATTATCGTTGCCAGCAACTGTCACATAGCGATTGTCGGCAGCAGTTTCGCGCAACCACGGGTCAACATCAGCCAAATAGGGCGGAATAAAATTGGTCACGGGTCGGCCAATAATATCAGCATAATCGTGCGGATCAGCCGTGCCATCGCCAACCAACACCACAAAACTAGGCGCTGGTGCTTGCCAGTTGCGATAGGCATACTTGATAAAATCGGCGATCGCCTGTTGATCAACGCGCCCGTCGCCAAATTGATCGTAAATCTGCTGCACATCAATTAATAACGGCTTGAGGCCTTGGCTGGCGCGTTGAGCAATTAATGGTTGCAATGCATCACTCCAACTCGTGGAGTTGGCTGGGTTATAGCTAATCAGCAAATAATCGGCTTGCTGGCTGCTGCTCAAATCGGGCTGGCTAAACCAAACGCTGCTCAACGGTGTTTGGCGTTGGCTTTGCACAAGATAGCGGCGATTGCCACTGGTTTGCCAGCTTAATTGGCCTTGCTGCAAGTTCCAGCCAATCAAGCGGCGCGGAGCCAAGGGCGTTTGCACATCAAATAGCAACGGATTTTCGCTGGTGATATTGCTAATGCTTTGGTTGGCTTGGCTGCTTGACCATTGCAATTGGCCCGCGACTGCCTGCGCTTGACGCTGATACTCTAGCTCAACCCAATCGAGAAAGCTGGTTTCGCGCTCGGTGCTCATTGGGGTAATTGTGAGTTGGTTGGTTGTGCTAAGCCAGCCACTTGGCAGGTTAATCGTTGGCTCAAGCAGTTGAAAGCCGGTCATTGTGACTGTTGTGAGCAAACGATTGTTCAGGCGAATTTCGGCTTGATGCCGATTGCCAAGTTTGCCGCCATGCAAGCGCAACCGCAAACGGGCTGGCTGATCGAAGCGAGCTGCATTATCCAAATTCCAATTAATCTGTAAAGGCTGAGCGCTTTGGCCGGAGCCTGGGCTATACCAATATTGCCACCACCAACGATTTGTGCCGCTGGCCGGAAAGGCGCTCAGATAGAGTTTTTGCTCTTCCAAGCGCAAGGTTTCGCTGTAGTAGCTCAGGTTTGGGTTGGCCGAATTGACTGATTCGCTAACTAATACATTGCCTGGTTGCTGCGCATTCCAGCGCACAATCACTCTGCCTTGGTGGCTTTGATCGCGATTGTAGGGCGGTAGATAAAAAATCATGCCAGTCGCAGTCAGCAACCGTGGCAGTTGATTACGCCCTTGCCATAGTTGTAAATTGGCCGATTGATTGAGCCATTGGCTTGGTACGCCCGCCGCTTGCAAATCGCTCCAACGAATTTCGCTGATACCAGGGTTGGCAAAACTCACTCGCACCCCATTGGTTACTGGCGTGGTGGTGGTAAAGGTTGGGCGTAATGCTGGATTTTGTAGATCGCTAGGATTGAGCACTTGTTGGCGCAGCAGTTGATTCCAAAATGGATCAGCTCGCAAGCTGCGTTGCTCGGCACTTGCCACGAATTCTAGAGCTATATCGATTGAGCTTGGTACAACTACTTGCTGTTTGCTTGGTTGCCATTGCGCCCCAAAAATCGTTAGCGGCACAAGTTGTTGCTCGCGCACTTGGACGCTCTGACCAAGGCTGGCCCATGTTGTTGGATATTGAGCTTGTTTGACGGCTGCGCTGGGTGCGCTTAGCGCTATGGCCTTGCTTGGTGCGAGTGGATCAACCTGCCAACCACTGCTGGGATTGAGGCTTAGTTGTTGATGATAGCGTTGTAGCTGTTGGGGATTAATCGATTTTAGTCTGAGTTGGTAGCCTGCTGGCACAACTAACCAGTGGGTTGATCGCGGTAAGGCGGGCTGATCAGGCGTGGCATCATTTTGCCAGCCTGCAATGTTGATGCTATTGGTTTGCAGGGTTGGTTTAGGTAATTGCACGTTGATATACAGTTGTTGGTCGTGGCGTTGCAGCGTAAGCGTTGCCGTGGTAATTTGGGCAACCACGGGCTGCCGAATCAGCATCAGCGACACAACCAAACAACCAATTAACCAACGTTGTAGCATACTTACCTCAAATGATGAATTAACCAACGCCGTGCATGGCGCAACCACGCCAAACTCCATTGATACCAACGCCAACCATTACTCATGCTCAATGATTTTTCGGCAGCCTGCCAGGTTACTGCTTGAGCCACAATTGCCGAGCGTTCGATCCAGCCATCGAAATAGGGGCAAGCATCGCCAGCAATCAAATAGTGTGCTTGTTTACGCCAAAGCAAGCGATGAATAACCACCCGTTGACCAACTTTGGCCAAAACCACGCTGCCTAGTGGGATACGATTGGGCAAGCCTGCAATTGTTACTAACGTTTGGTCGGGTAAGATGGGATGCATGCTGCGGCCCGCAACTTGAAGTTCTAATTGCCCACCAGCCTGCACCACGATCTGCGCCAAATCATAAGCCTCGGCGGCGCTTAGCACTCGTTCAGCCAAGCTGTTGGCGCACATAACTAATTACCTCAGAATCGGGCACAAACGCCAAGTGCCATTGGTCCAGCTTGCTAGTAGCATAATCGGCAACCTGCAAGGACTGATCAAGTGCGATCGGATTCCACAAGGGTAGAAATTGTTCTGGCAACCAATGGCGCAAGGCCTGAGCGCTACTCAAACTGGTGGCTCGATTAGTTTGTCCGTGGCTGAGGTAGCAAATCGCCCGAACTGGGGCAGCTTGGGCCGCGATCAAGCCAGCGCTGCTATACCAAGGTGTGCCATAAGCCCAAAGCTGCCCATTTTGCCAGCGCACAATCACGCGATCGTCGCTCAAAATGCAGGCTCCAGCGCTATGCCATAAGCGGGCTGAAGTCGATTTGCCCACACCTGGTGGACCAACTAAGAGTAAGCCTTGTTCACCATCGATCAGGCCGCAAGCATGCAATAAGCCACCTTGATTGGTGCTGAGCCATTCGATCAAAATCAGCTGCAAAGCGGGGTAATCGAACAGCACTTCGGCGGCACTAATGCTGGGATCATGGCTTAATAACCATGTATCGCTGGCGGTTTGTTGCAGCACCCACAATGGCTCAGCATGGGTTGGTGGGTGGCCAACAATGCTGCGAACATGCGCAGATTGCCAGAGCGCCCAAACTTGATCGGCCTGAAAAAGCCGCTGACCAAGCGGGTAGCGGTCAGCGGCAGCACAGCTAAGAATCGTCAGATCGGCGGTTGTGTTGGTCGTTTGAAATTGTTGATCGACCATTGCTGGCCAAGTTGGCAGATCAAGTGCCAGCCGACAACCGCCAATTGTAAGCATAACCATGGTGAAAATAACGCCTAGGTAAAACAGGGTGTAATTTTACAATTTGCGCCTGATGTAGCACTGCTGGTCGTGCGACAAACTGCCAACACATCTTCTTTGATCCGCAAGCCAACCGTTTCGATCGTTGGTTTGACGTAGGCTTTGCGTGGCTTGCGCTCGGGCTGGCTTGATGATTGTTGTGCCATGAGACATCCTCCCGGTACGAGGTTAGCGAACCTCTAGACAAATTGCATTATTGATCCAACGGTCGGCATTTTCGGCAAAAGCAGAAACTCGCGCCTTCGTACTATCACACACCCACTCAATGGGGCGATTTTCCAACGTGTTACGTTCTAAGGCCGACCAACCTGGACAATTGGTACAGACCAAAGACATTTCGCAGGAGTGGCAGGCAGTGGCTTCGGTGTTGCGGGTTTCGCGCACATCGGCCAAGTAGCCATCCCAGACTTCCATAAAATTGGTTGCTCGCCAATCGACAGCGCGGGTACGGGTAATCATACACGGGCTGACCATCCCATAGGCATCAACATGGCCCGATTTATTGGCTGCGCCACAGGTGAAGGTTTTTTCGCCACCCTTCATTTGGTAGCCCAAAAACCCGTTGCAGTAATCTTGCCATTCTTCGACCCGCTGCGGATCGAGTTTTTCAATTTCGATCAGCTCTTCGGGGCTAAGCCGTAAGGTGGTTGGAAAACGATCGCCATTTAAGCGTGGGTGAATCATGCCATCGTAGCGGAAATCCCAGCCATAGTGCTCGGCAACGGCCTTCATTGCCAAAAATTCGTGTGAATTGATGTTCAGCAAGACGGTTTTGAGCACCACATCAATCTCATATTCGGCCAACAGCGCCAAACCTTGCATACACTTGGCAAACGAGCCAGGCACGCGGGTTACAGTTTCGTAGGTTTCGGCGGTGGCTCCATACAAAGTTACTTCGACCAAATGCGGCTTATATTGGCTCAAAAATTCGGCGCGTTGGCGGGTGATCATTGTGGCGTTGCTGTAGATCGAAATCACAAAGCCAAGGTTACGCGCGTAGAGATACAGCTCTTCAAAATCGCGCCGCACCATAATTTCGCCGCCAGTCAGCAGCAACCAAAGCGTGCCTGCTGCCGCCATTTCGTCGAAAAGCCGTTTGCATTCGTCGGTCGAAAGCTCACGTTGGCGGGCAGCTTGGTGATTAACTGGTAAGTTGATATAGCAATGCTGGCAATTTAAGTTGCAGCGCTCGGTTAACTCGAACGACATCGAAACCGGCACACGACCTAAAGCTGCTAATCGGACATTGAACGCCGCATCGTTGGTTTCAGCACATAGTTCCATGCTTAGGCAACCTCCTGAATAACAGCGACCTCAAGCATCGATTCCAACAACGGAATCAGATCGGCTTGGGCGGCCCGAGGCTCAACATCGTATTCAGCACACACGAGGTCGATTAATTCGGCCAGACTTTGGGGTGTTGCCAAAGCTTGCCAAACTAGCGCGGCAGTCTCGTTAAGCGCAAAAATAGCATTGAGGGCAGCGGTATTTGGTCGCACAGGAACCAACACCGTTTCACTCCCAATGCTACGGGTAACAATCGCCGGATCACGGACAAATCGTTGTGGAGCGTGCTCATTCATAAGTGTGTACTCAAACCACAAGGGTCAATTGCAATGATTTTCATCTTAGCATGAACTGATCTCCACGTCCAAGCCCTGTTTTATCCCTCGATTGTGGGAATTTTAGCTTAGATTTGGGGTGGTGCGAGTCGAGCTTGCACCGCGAACAAGCGTAATTCAGCTTTATTGCCTAAACCTAATTTGCTATAAATATTGCGCAAGTGAGTTTTGATCGTTTCTTCACTCAGAATTAATTGTTGGGCAATATCGCTGTTGCGCCGCCCTTCGGCTGCCAAGAAAAAGACTTGGCGTTCGCGCTCGGTCAAGGCATTCAGGGCATCATTGGTTTTGGTCGAGACGGTTGGCTGTGGGCCTTCCAACAGTTGGCGCACAACTTTTTGAGCAATTGGGCCAGCCAAAACCGTTTCACCTTGAGCAACTGCACTAATGTGGCTGATCAAGCGGGAGGGATCTTCGGTTTTGAGCACATAGCCAGCGGCCCCAGCGGCCAGCGATTGGCGAATCACATCGTTGGTGTCGTTGGCGGTCAACATCAACACGCGAGTGCGTGGCGACGCTTCCACAATTGAGCGACAAACTTCATAGCCAGGCATATCGGGCAAGCTCACATCGAGCAGTGCCACATCAACAAATTGATCTTTTGCAACTACAGCAGCGTCGCGCCCATGCCCAAGCACGCCAACAACTTCCATCTCATCGTGGGTTTCGAGTAGGGCACGTACCCCCTCCCGAAACACCGGATGATCATCAACAATCAGGATCCGCATGGGGTACTCCTTCTTCAGAACAGATGCGAAAACGGTCAAAAAATGGACAATGCATATCCACTCTAGGGGTGAGAGTTTACGAACAAAATTACGATTAATTGAGTAATCATGCGGTGTGAGTGTGTTGTTCTAAGGGCAACCAACAGGTGAATTGTGAACCTTGACCAACGGTGCTGGCTACCGAAATTGTGCCTCCCATCAAGGCCAACAACTCACGCACAATGGCTAAACCTAAACCGCTACCACTCTCGGTTGGGTTACTACCGCGATAAAAACGTTCAAATAAGCGTTGCTGATGTTCAGGTGCGATGCCTGGCCCAGTGTCGGCTACGGTGATAAGCGTGCCCGCCTGCCCCGCTTGGATTTGCCGATCAACCGATAGCGTGACTGTGCCGCCAGTAGGTGTGAATTTTAGGGCATTGCTTAGCAAGTTCACGACCACCCGCATAAATTGATCGGGGGCTAACCAAAGCTTAGGCAAATTGCTGGTACATTCTTGAAAAATCAAGCGTTGTTCCCGCGCTTCGGCCAATGGGCGATAGGTTTGGGCTAAGTTGCGCAACAATTCAATAATATCAACCCACTCAGGATTACTATGCATCAAGCCACTATCCAAGCGGGTCAGGGTCAATAAATCTTCAACGATTGCTTCTAAGCGGCCTGCTTCGCTGGCAATAGTTTCGAGATATTGGGGCAGCTTGGTTTTAGCTTTGACTTGCTGGGCCAAACGGGCATACAACTTAATATTAGCCAAAGGCGTGCGCAATTCATGCGAAGCATTGGCGACAAACTGGGTTTTGAGCCGATCATACTCCTTCAGTCGCGTAATATCGTGGAGTACAATCGTCCACCAATCTTCTTGCTCGCTGAAAATGGGGATGTAGGCAATGTGGATGGCCAGATCGGTGGTGGGATTCTGCTCAAGCACAATCTCGGCTCGCACACTATCACCAGTTTGTTGGGCCTCTTTGAATAAGCCCAAAACTTGCTGCGAAAGCTCGTTCAGGTGTTCGGGCACTGGTGGTGTGACTGCAAAAAAGGCCAAGGCTTGAGGATTGACAAAGTGAATCCGACCATCGCCATCGACCAAAATCAAGCCTTCTTCCATAGCGGTGAAGGCTCCCTCGAACTTGCGCCGCTCATCATTAATATCAGCAATCAGCTGGGCATTTTCAATCGCCATGGCGGCATGTTGGGCAATCACATTCAGCAGTGCCTCATCATCCATGGTAAAAAAACCAATTTCAGGATGCACCAAGGTCAGCACGCCGCGCACTCGTCGCCCGCGCAAAAGCGGCACACACAGCACTGAGCGCACATCCAAGGTATCGCTAGGATAATCGATCCAGCGTTCGTCGAGATTGGTATCGGCGATTAAGGCACTTTGGCGATGCTTGAGCACCCAGCTCGCCAGCCCTTCGCGTAAAATACGATTAGTAAAAGGAGTCAAGCGAGCTTGTTGAAAACGCTCAGAAAGCAAATGCATTTGAACTTCATCGTACTCGCCATAGAGGAAAATGCTACCACGCACAGCGTTGGTAAAGCGCGTTGTAGCCGAAAGCACATGCTGCAAAACATTGGGTAAACTTAACATCGTCGCAAACTGTTGAGCGAGGCTATAGAGTAACTGCAACCGTTCATACTCGGTTCGCAAACGCTGATATGAATCTTCGGGGCTTGTCACCTGACCAGGTTCATTCGCGGCCATTGGGTACTCCACAGATATGCGTATTGTTTGAGAATTATAACACTGAGTTTCAAGCCACAAGGGGAGCGGCCAAAGCGCCCCATGCAATGCCTAATCAGTATGATACAATGATTCATCATGAAACCAAATGTTGCTGAGTACCAATTCCAGATTTTCGTGTTTAATGCTGCGCGTACTCATCACCCAAAGTTGAGGTACTAATGGTGTTTGCACGACCAAACATGCACTTAGGCGAGGTTAAGGCGACCTCAAGCCCTTCATGGTTTGCCCAAATTGTTCAACGGGTTCAATTATGGTGGGCTGCTTCAACCATCCGTTCGGATGCTTCGGACGTAGTACCATTTAACGATAATCAACGCCCGCTGCCTGGTGATCCACTGGGCGATAATGTGTTAATTCGCCGAATTGCCCAGGGCGATGAGCAGGCACTATCGCAGCTTTACGATCGGTATGCCGCTACGGTGATGGGGGTTGCCCTCAAAATCGTGCGTCAGCGTGAGATCGCCGAAGAAATTACCCAAGAAGCTTTTTGGCGGGTTTGGCAACGGGCAAGCACGTTTGATAATAGCCGTGGCAATTTTGCCCCTTGGCTTTTTGGCATTGCTCGCAACTTGAGCATCGACGAATTGCGCCGTCGTGCAGCCCGCCCTCAAGCTGCCTACGAAGACCCTGAAAGACCATTGCTTGAGGCGATTGCCGACGAAGCCAATGTGGAAGAAGTGGTGTGGCTGGGTGAACAACGTTCAGTTGTGCGCTCGGCGATGCAGGCGCTCTCTGCCGAACAACGCGAAGCTTTGGAGTTAGCCTATTTTAGTGGGTTGACTCAACGTGAAATTGCCGATAAATTAGGCAATCCCTTGGGCACGATCAAAACTCGCGTGCGGCTTGGCCTCTTGAAACTGCGTGATCTTTTGGGTACACAACAGTGGAACGAATAATGGATACACAATTAGAAGAACTCTTGATTGGTTACGCGCTTGGCATTTTGAGTCTCGATGAGCAACAATCGGTCGAAATTCAAATCGCCAATAATCCACTGCTGCGCACGAAAATTCAGCAGTTGCAACGCACTGTGCATCAATTGGCTTTGGCTGCGCCACGAGTCCAACCAACGCCAATTGTCAAGCAACAGTTATTGGCGCGGGCCAGTGCTAGCAAGCAGGTAAGTGGATTAAATCGCCCGGCAACCCGACGGCTTTCCTTGGCATGGACGGCAGCCTTAGCGTTGTTGATTGCGCTTGGCGGCTGGAATATTGGCTTGCGCAGCGAAAATACTCAATTGCGCACCAATGTGGCTGGGCTTGAACGCGAAGTTGCCAGCGAACGGTTGCGGCGCGTGCAGGCCGACGAGCAGATTGCCCAAGCCGAGCGAGCAGTGGCGTTTGTGGTGGCTCAAACTACAACTTCGCGTCAATTGGCGGGCACTGAGCAATCGCCCAAAGCAGTTGGCACAATGTATATGCAGCCAGGCAACCAGACAGCAGTTTTAGTTGTCGATGGCCTATCACCATTGCCTGAAGGCCAAGTTTACCAATTTTGGCTAGCCCGCGCTGGCCAAGAGCCAATTCCAAGCGATCAGTTTTCGGTAAATGCTGCTGGGCATGCTCAATTAGTCATCACCGCCGATAGCCAAGTTAACGATTTTCAACAGGTGATGGTGACGATCGAGGTGGCTGGTGGTTCGCAGACTGCCCCTGGTACGACCGTTTTAGCTGGTAACCTCTAAATTTCACAGCCACACTCGGCTTGGGTGTGGCTGTCGCCCACAAAATAGGCCAATTGGAATATAGCCCCGCATCCTTATTCATGGTTTAATCATGGCTATGCTGTAGCTGTGAGGTGGTGCTATGTGGCGTGTTTTCGCGATCGGCCTGCTCATTTTTTGCCTGTTACCCTCGGTTAGTGCTCGAACAACCCTACCAATTCAATTTGTCGTTCCAATTGCTAGCGTAACCAATCGCGGGCTGAGTTTCGATAATCGTGGCTTGCCTCAACGCACGCTTCAGCTGTACGAAGCGTGGCCTGCAACCCAAGCCAACCGCCAGCCTGATCCACTGTTACGGGTGGCTGTGCCAAGCTTTCCCCAAAAAATTGACCCAAATTTACAAAACTATTGGCATGATGCTCCGAGCCAGCCGCAAACAATGCTGGTATTTTTGGCTGAGCAAGCCGATTTGAGCTTGGCCAGCACCTTTGATGATTGGGCTGAACGGGGCGATTACGTCTACAAAACCCTGACTGACCATGCTCAACGCACCCAAACCCCTTTGCTGAACGAATTACGAATGCAAGGCCACAACCCACAATCGTTATGGATTGTGAATAGTTTGATTGTTGAGGGCGATCAGCGGTTGGCCTTGAATTTGGCGCAACATCCAGCGGTTGCTAGCATTAGTGCTAACCAAGTTTTTAGTAACCCAAGTTTAACGGCTATGCCAGTGACTGAGCCTGAGAATATAGCTTGGGGCGTGGCGGCAGTCGATGCGCCCCAAGTTTGGGCCGATTGGGGCGTGCGTGGGCAGGGAATTGTGGTTGCTAATATTGATACTGGAGTTGCCGTTAGCCACACGGCCTTGCTCAACAATTATCGTGGTTGGTCGTCCAATGGTTTTAACAATGATTACAACTGGTTTGATCCAATCTATCAATATCGTTTGCCAACCGATCCTGCTGGCCATGGCACCCACACGATGGGCAGTTTGGTGGGAGCTAATGATCAAGAAGGGATGGCGTTAGGAGTTGCTCCAGCCGCCCGTTGGATTGCCGCCCGCGCCTGTGGTGCGTTGACTTGCGATGAATTAAGTTTGATCAGAAGCGCCCAATGGATGCTTGCCCCAACCCGCGTTGGCTGCGAACGCAATCAGCAAATCCCCTGTGATCCGCGACCTGATTTGCGCCCACATATCATTAATAATTCGTGGGGTGGCCCAGGCGAAAGCACATGGTATAGCGGTTACATTACCGCCTGGGATGCTGCGGGTATTTTGAGTGTCTTTGCGGCGGGTAATTTCGGGCGTTCTGGTTGCTATACCAGCACTGCGCCAGGCAATAATGCCAATGTATTTAGTGTTGGCGCGGTTGATAGCAACAATCTGATCGCCGATTTTTCTTCGCGTGGGCCAACCAGCGATGGCCGAACCAATCCCGATCTGAGTGCGCCTGGCGTGCGAATTCCTTCGGCATGGCCAAACGGCTTGACGGCGTTGCTTGATGGTACATCGATGGCGGCTCCCCATGTGAGCGGAATTGCTGCGCTAATTTGGTCGGCCAACCCACAGTATATTGGCGATTTAGCGGCCACTCAAGCTTTGTTAACCAACACCAGCGCAGCCCGTTATTCGGCTCAATGTGGCGATGCACCGACGGCTCGGCCCAATAATGTCTATGGTTGGGGCAGTGCTGATGCCTATGCAGCGGTGCGTAATGCGCGGGTTGATGTGGCTTGGCTAAGTTTGCCCGAGCAGTTGGTTGTTCCTGCTAATACGCTCGTTACGATTCCGATTACCTTGGATACGCGCCAAGTCAGCGCAGCGGGGAGCTATCGAGCCAATGTGCTGGTAGTGGCTAGCTCAGGCACAAGCACAATCGAATTAGAACTGATCGTCGAGGCTGCTGCTAACACCAGCCAATTTACTGGCCAATTAATCGATCGATGGCATGGGCGCGGGGTTTATGGACGGGTCAGCATTGGGGGTGGGCCTTCTAGTTATACCGATCCAACTGGCCATTACACTATGACACTGACAACCGATACTCATCAGCTTGCAGCTCAGGCCACGGGCTATCATCCCCAAACAACGACGGTTAATTTAACACTCCAGCAGACCAATGTACTGACATTAACCCCCGATATTCCGCATATGCTAGCTGAAATTCCGCCGATCAGTGCCAGTTTGGCTTTCGCTGAACAACGCACGTTTCCGGTAACATTGACCAATATAGGCACCCAGCCGTTGGTGATTACGCCCCATGTGCCCAAGCGTGAATGGCAAATTACCCCAACCCCAAGTGCCGCCCTATACGATGCCACTGGCCTCGCCGAATTAAAGCTCGATGATGACCAAATTTATACCGATGCCTTGGATTTGGGCTTTAGTGCGCCGTTGTTTGGCACCTTGGCAAATAAGGTTTATCTAAGCTCAAATGGCTGGGTTTCATTGAATCCATCGCGGAGTGCCGCCCCTAGTTCTAACTGTTTTCCGGCCAACAACCTACCTAATGCCACGCTTGCAGCCTTCTGGACCGATCTTGATCCTTCAGAGGGTGGCATTATCCGTGCTGGTAGCGTCAATGCTGATACCTTTGTGGCGAGTTATGAGCAGGTACCACTCTGGCAAGATGAAAATCTGCCAACGGCTGCGCCGACCTATACCTTCCAATTAATTATTGAGCGCAGTGGGCGGGTTGAATATCGTTATGGACCGATGGGCTATTTGCCAGGTCGCTGGGGAGTTGGCACGCATACCAATAGTAGTGTTGGGCAAGCCTTGGGTTGTCATCAAAGCCATGAATATTTGGCGGCCCACAATTGGCAATTACTTAATCAGTCAAATAGCCAACAATGGCTGAGTGCTACGCCAAGTAGCCTGACGATTGCACCGAATCAACAAGCAACATTACTGGTACAGCTTAATGGTTTTGGGGCAATTAGTTGGTTGCAACAGCCGGCAGTCAGCGTTGTCCAGATTAATAGCAACGATCCGCGCCAGCCACAACGTGAAATAACCGCCAGCGTAGGGTTGCAACTAGCGCCATATCAAACATACGCCAATACGATTGTGATTAGTAATCCGTTGGCAAACCCTTGATATGGCGTAGGCGACATGCGATAATCGAACTAGCTGTAAATTTGGTTTGGCATAGGAAGGTTCGTTGAATGAGTCTGATTGTTCGTTGGCTAATTAATGCAGTTGCAATAGCCGTGACCGTCTATTTTGTGCCTGGTATTAGTGTTGGGGGTGACTCTGCTAATCAGCTATTTGGGATTGATATTAAGACTTTATTGGCAGTAAGTTTGATTTTTGGCCTGATCAATGCATTAGTGCGACCAATTCTGAAACTTTTATCATGTCCGCTCGTATTTTTGACGCTCGGTTTGTTTATCTTTGTAATCAATGCGGCGATGCTGATGCTCACATCGGCAATCTCGCAAGATTTAGGTTTACAATTTTACGTTGAAGATTTTGGCACAGCATTGCTTGGATCAATTGTTATTTCGTTGATTAGTATTGTATTGACCGCTGTTGTCAGCGATGGTGACGATCAACGCGAACGCCGTCGTCGTTAGAGAAGATTTAGTTGAAGTAAGTAGTCGTTGATTGTGTTGAAAGGAACGCCCTTATGAGTAATCCATACCAACCACAAGACCCTAACAATCCTTACGGCCAACAACCACAACAGCCACAACAGCCGTATGGCCAACAACCTCAGCAACCGTATGGTCAACAACCACAACAGCCATATGGTCAGCAACCGTATGGTCAACAACCACAACAACCGTATGGTCAGCAACCGTATGGTCAACAGCCTTACGGTCAACAACCATTTGTCCAAGGTGGCTATGCAGTGCCTAGTGCTGCCGGAATGTATGCCAGTTGGGGTATTCGTTTTGGTGCATATTTCTTGGATGTTTTGATCTTGCTTATCCCGAGCTTTATAATAAATCTCGTTACAGGGATTGGTGTTACTGCAAACTTTAATCTCACCGGAAGCACCAGCTCAGCATCAAGCCTTGGCATGTATATTATTGGTTCGCTTTTGAATCTCGTTATTAATATTGGCTACTTTGCCTATTTCCATGGCACAACTGGCCAAACTATCGGTAAAAAAATCGTGAAAATTCGGGTTATTCGGCGCACTAATCAACCAATGGATTTTGTGGTGGCAGGGAAGCGTTTGGCGATTACTATTGCATCCACAGTTATAAATTTGGTGATTGGGATGATCAGCTTTAACAGTATCGATGATATTGCTGCTGGTAATCTTGGTGCTGCAACAGCATCGATTGGCTTTTTGGGGATTATTAGTTTTGTAATTGGGATTGCCACCCTTTTGGATTATCTGTGGCCATTGTGGGATGGGCAGAAGCAAGCCTTGCATGATAAAATTGCTGACACCTTGGTTGTTCGGGCATAACCTGACAACGAGCATGGTATAATGGACACGCTCCTAAGTTGCACTTAGGGGCGTGTTTGCACATACAAGGAGATTCTCTCATGTCCGATGGCATGCCAACTCATGAGCTAGATTTAGTAGTAGGCTCGATGATCACCGTCAGCCCAGAAGATGATCGAGCAATGTTTGAAGAAGAAAAAGCTTGGGTTGAAGATGTTCAAGACCTGCTGCGCGAAGAAGGCGTTGAGGTTGATCTGCTTTCAATGCCTGGAGCAGAAGTTTACAACGGCGGCATTGCGACATTTGCCGATCTCTATAATTTGCGCCGCTTAGCTGCTCACTCGGAAAAAGGCAGCGATTTGGATAACTTGCCAGCGAACCTCGAAGATGATGAAGTTGACCCAGTGTTGGCAAATATTTGGGAAGGCGAAAGCCAAACCAAATATCCTCACTTGATCAACCATCAAGGTGAAGGTGGCTATTATTTGCCAGTCGATTTCGCTGAGCCAATTTGGCTGAGCTACGAAGGCGAAGAAGCTGACGAAGAAGAATGGGAAGAAGGCAGCGAAGATGTAGTCTCATTTGGCTCATCGGTTGCTTTGGCCCGCGAATTGACTGAACTCGAAGGCCATGTACGCGATTTGCGTGGGGCCGAAGGCCAGGCTGCTCACCAAGCGTTGCACGAATTGCGCGCTGCTGCCCAACATAGTATTGAAAACAATTTACCCTTGATTTTGTGGTAATTAGCGCCTAAATCGCTTGGCTCCACGCTGGTTGACGTACTGGCGTGGAGCTAAGTTTGTTGGTAAAACTCCTTGCGTTTGGGGCATGCTCTACAGTATAATTTTCCTCAGAGAAGCCTGAAATCTACGATTTGAGCACAATACATATGGCTGACGTTGCAACTACCCAAAATCACGCACGTCCAATCAGCGGTTTTCAGTTGTTGGCAATTGCCGAGGCAATCAACAACGCAGCAAATCTTGGTTCTTTGTTAGCTACAGTGGCCGAGTTATGTGCTACTGGTTTTGGGGTTGAAGTCGTTAAGTTGGGGCTGCTCGCTAACGAACATCACAGCGGTTCGTCCACGCCCTATCTTTATGGCAATCCCAGCAAAGCCACCCAAAAATTGCTCGATCAAGCGATTGCCCAAACCATCGAACAAAAAACTGCCCTGTTGCCAAGCAATGACGAGAGTGGCCAAGCCCAATTGTTGGTGCTGCCGTTATTGGCTAGCCAACAATTAGTTGGCTTTTTGGCCTTGCTCTTGCCCAAAAAAGGCCGTTGGTCGGCTGAAGCGATCGAGGCTGCTCAGTTGTTGGCGCATAATTTGGCTCTAGCGATTTCAGCGGTTCAGCTTAAAGAATACACTGCCAAACGTAATCAAGAAATTAATACGCTCAACGATATCGCCGCTACAATCACTTCATCGCTTGATCCACGCCAAGTCTATCGCTTGGTGGTCAAAAAGATCAATGAATATTTTCAGGTTGAGGCTGGTTCGTTGCTACTGCTCGATCCCGTAACCAACGAATTGGTCTTTGTGATGACGCTTGAGGCGGGCGAAGAAAAATTGGCGGGCGTGCGGGTTCCCCCTGGCCAAGGTTTGGTTGGGGCGGCAATTACTACCCGCCAGCCAGTTGTTGTGCTCGATGCCCAAAACGACCCACGCTTTTATCGGCGGGTTAGCGAGGATGTTGGGTTTGTGACACGTTCAGTCTTGTGCGTGCCCATGTTGGTGAAAAATCGTGAAATTGGCGTGATTCAGTTGTTGAATAAGCTCGAAGGCGTATTTAACACTGAGGATACCCAACGCCTACAAGCCATGGCTAACACGGTGGGCGTGGCGATCGATAACGCTAATCTGTTTCACGAAGTTTCGCAAAACCGCAATCGCCTCCAAGCCTTGCTCAACTCCACCACCGACGGTATTTTGATGATCGACCCTGATGATGTGGTGTTGACTGCGAATCCAATGCTCGGTGAGTTGTTTGGCTGGGAATGGCGCAATATCATCGGCGAGGCTGGCAGCGATATTCTGGCTCGCATCAAAGAGCAATCGCGGGTGGTCAACGAGTTGCCCAATAGCGAAACTTGCGAAATTGAAGTGCTACGGCCTCGTACTCGCTATGTGCGCCAAGAGCCATTGCCAGTGCGCAATAATTTTGGCAATGTGATTGGCACGCTGATTGTGTTCCACGATATTACCGAGGAATATCAGCTAGCCCAAATTCGCGAAGATTATATGGGCATGTTGGTGCACGATTTGCGTGCTCCACTAACGGCGATCATTAATGGTATGACCATGGTGCGGCGCGGTTTTGCTGGTCCGATCAACGAGCAACAACGCGAATTGCTGGATATCGCCAACAATAGCAGCCAAGAAATGGTTGGTATGATCAATACCTTGCTGGATATTAGCAAGATGGAAGCTGGCGAATTGGTGCTGAATCGTGCGCCATGCTCAGCCTACGAAATTGTTGATCGTGCTTCGGAACGTTTGATTAACTCGGCTCGCAGCGTTGATATCAGCATCAATCTTGATATGGCCCTGAATTTGCCAATTATCGATGCTGATCAAGATAAAATTGTGCGGATCTTGCAAAACCTGCTGGATAACGCGATTAAATTTACGCCAGTTGGCGGAAGTGTTACAATCCGCGTGCGCCAATTAACTGATAATGAAAAGCAGACGATCTGCTGGAGTGTGATTGATGCCGGACCGGGCATTCCCGAAAGCTATCGTGCTAAGATTTTCGATAAATTTGTGCAGGTTGCTGGCCAGAAAAAGGGTACAGGCTTGGGCCTGGCCTTTGCCAAGCTTGCATCAGAAGCCCACGGCGGGCGGATTTGGGTTGAAAGCGTTGAGGGCGAAGGTAGTACATTCTCGTTTACAATTCCGTATGAGCCAGCAGTGAAATAGCCTTCTATGTTTGTCAACCTGCGGCGACGGCTAAAAAGTCGCATTCGGTATAAAATCACCCTGCCATATTTGCTCTTGCTAGCATTTTTGTCGGGCTTATTGATTGTGATTATTTTTTGGCTGTATGCTCAGAGCTTGCAGAACCAACTTAATCAATCGCTGCGCACCAGCGCCACCAATACTGGCGTGGGCTTGGAAACCATCGAAGCCCAAATTCTCGATAATTTGCGGTTGATCGTCACTTCGCCTGCCAACGAAAAAGAAGCCTTACTAAGCACCGCCGAGGCATTTAGCAAAAACGATGTTGATCAGGTCGAGAAGATCGTTAACAATGCTTTTAACTATTTCAAGCCCTCACGCTTGATTGCGCTGAATGCTGATGGTCAAGTGCTGGTCGATGCTGCTAGTTCAACCGTGCTGAGCCGTAGCCCTTCCTTGGTTGGTAGCACCGAGCTCGCCAAAGATTCCTTGATTCAGGCGGTGCTGCGCGGCCAAGTTGATGATTATGGCGATAAATATGCTAGTCTCTTGCGCATCGGCGCGAATCCGCCTTATACGATGTTTTTTGTGGTTGCTCCAGTTAAATTAACGGTCGGCAGCAGTGAAAAAGTGGTTGGGGCAATTATTTATGCCGAGCCACTTGAGCGGATTGTCAACGAAGAATTACCGCCACGTAACGGCGCAACCATCACCGCCATCCTCAATAGCGATGGCAGTGTGCTCACCAGCAACCCACCGCAAGAAGCTGATGAATTGCTGATTGATGCCAACCAAATCGAGCAAATCAAGGCCAGCCAAACTAACCCCGATCCCGAAACTCGTGGAACTTTGTTTACCACGATTCAACGCGGCGACACCAGCTATCAAGTGATGTATAGCCCAATGCGGATTCGGCGGGCGCTGAATGGCTATTTTGCGGTTGGTTTGCCCCGTAGCAATATTGATCGGGCTTGGCAACAAGCGCGAGTGCTGATTTTCCTGTTCGGCGTGCTTTCGTTAATTTCAATTATTTGGATTAGCGTGCGGGTAACCCGTGGGATTACGGTTCCGCTGGGCGAGTTGGTCAATACTGCTTTGCGGATTAAAAGTGGCGATTTAGAAGGTCGTAGTTTTGTTTCCGAGGAAAACGAGCTTGGTACATTGGCGACAGTCTTAAATGATATGACTGATCGCTTGCTCGATTTGTATCGCACCAGCCGCCAGCTGGGCACAGAACTCACCCTTGATGGCGTTTTGACCCAAACCACCGCTGCGGTTCAACGCTTGATTCCCGATTCGCAAGTTGATGCCTTGGTGGTTGAGCAAGGCATTTGGCATTATGTCACGACTGACAGCGTGCGCGAAATCGAGCGGCCCTTCCCCGCAACCAGCCTTGAAACGCTTGCGCCAATGGTGACGATTACCGAAAATCCAGCCTTGGATAGCGCCTTGCGGCCACTTGCACCAAATCTGCAGTTGGTGTTGCCATTACGCACCCAACAACAAGTGATTGGCAGCTTGTTGGTTAAGAATGATCGGGCGCTGCCGCCAGCAAGTAGCATTCGCGAACCACTCAGCGCGATTTCTAGCATGACCGCCACGGCCATGCAAAATGCAGTGCTCTACACCACCGTCCAAGATGAAGCTAGCCGTAAACAGGCAATTCTGCAAAGTATCGCCGATGGTGTGATTGTGCTTGACCCTGATGGCAAAGTAATTTTGGTCAACCACACGGCCACGGCTATGCTTGGAGCCAGCGAAGCTGATTTGCTAGGCAAAAGTTTTGCTGAATTCCAGCTTACGCCATTGTCGGGCGGCGCTGAATTATTTGCCACGCCCACGGCCACAACCTTCTATGAAACAACTTCGCAGCGCATTTTGACCGTGAATGCAGCGCCAGTTGAGCGCGAAGGCTTGCAATCGGGCGAAGTGTTGGTGCTGCACGATGTGACCGAAGAACGGGCGATGGATCGCGCCAAAACTGATTTTATCGCCACAATTTCGCACGAACTGCGCACGCCATTGACCTCAATTTGTGGTTATGCCGATTTGCTGTTGCGCGGTTTTGTTGGGCCATTGACCGACGAACAAACCCAATTTATGAACACGATTCGCCAGCAAGGCCAGAGCATGGTCGAAGTGCTGCAAAATGTGATTGTGATTGCCAGTATCGAAGCTGGAAATATGGAACCACAAATTGAGCAGCATTCGTTGGACGAGTTGTTGCCGCCAATTGCCCAAGCTTTGCAAAAAGGCTTTGATCAAAAGCAACTCAAATTGATCATTGACCTGCCTGAGAACATGCCGTACATTGTAGTAGATCGCGACCACTTCAAAATTATGTTGACCCAACTGCTGGAAAATGCCCGTCGCTATACCCAAACTGGCACGGTGACGGTGCAGGCCAAAGCGGTTGAGCAGCGAATTCAAATTGCCGTGATCGATACTGGGCCTGGGATTGCTAGCCAAGATTTTGAGCGTTTGTTTGAGCGCTTCCAACGTGGCGGTGAGCAAAGCGGCCTGACTTCCAAAGAGCGCGGGATTGGCCTTGGCTTGGCAATTACCAAGCAATTGGTCGAGCAGAATAATGGTAAAATTTGGGTTGAGAGCGAGCAAGGAGTTGGTTCAAGCTTTATTATGCAATTTCCGCTGATGCAGCTTGAGCCAAGCGAATATAACTTAGTGAATGCAACGGCAACCAACGCATGAGCAATAGCGCATTACCACAACCAAATACCCAAGAGCCACGCGACCGATTGTTGTTAACTATCGGTTCGATTGTGATTTTAGCGGTGTTGTTGGTGATGGGCTGCTCATCATTAATGGTTGTGCGCTGGACAACTCCGGTTAATGCTTCTGGGCCTGAGGTTTTGCTGCCACCATTTGCCAATTATGAGGCTTGGAATGGCACAGCACCATTTCCGATTGGCCAAGAAGCGATTCGCAGCAAAATTAGCGATCAGCCTGCTAACCCAAATTTAGTTGCAGCTGAAACGCCAATTCCAATTGGGATTGTTGATTTGTTGCCAACCGCCACGCCCACTGGCCGACCTACGCCAGCCAACCAGGCCATTGCAACTTCAACCACAACCAATACACCTACGCCAACCAAGGATGAAGGTATTCCAATCGGCAGCGCAACGGCGGCAACAACTGAGCCAACTATCGAATTAACTGCCGAACCAAGCTCAACGCCACGGGTTAATCCAAGCTCGACGGCTGGTACGCGCACGCCAACCCTGAATCCAACGATTAATCCAACTCGGCCAACCTTCGAACCAACCTTTACGAGCACGCCAACCCGAACCAGTGTTGTGGTGGCTACTACGGTTGTGCCAGCGAGTGCAACCTCAACCAATACTGCAATTCCAACGTCAACGCCAACCAACACGCGCGTGCCAACGATCACGCCAGTGCCAGCGACGCTGACCAACACGCCAACCGACGTAGCAACGATCACGCCAGTGCCAGCAACGCCGAGCAACACGCCAACTGACGTGCCAACCAATACGCCGGTGATCGTTACGGCGACCAATACGCCAATTCCAATTTTTACTACGCCGAGCAACACGCCAACCAATACGGCGACCAATACGCCTAGCAATACGCCAACCAATACGGTGACACCGACCAATACGCCGAGCAACACGCCCACCGATACAGTGACACCGAGCAACACGGCTACACCATCGAACACACCAACGCCAACCGATACGGCTACGCCAACTGCCACGCCAGCGCCAGAGCTGTATATTGCTTGGCGCGTCGATGCGATTGTCAATCCAGTTAATCCATCGATGGAAAATAACGATACTAAACAGGTATTCGTGGTGTTTGGCAATGCTGGCGATGCTCCTGCATCGGGCGCACAAGTTAATATTAGCGTAACTGGAACCTGTATTAGCTCGAGTATCAGTAGCAGTGGCGTACCGATTACGCTTGGGGCGCATCAAGGCTTTACGCTTTCGCCCACCATTTCAGCCAATAATGTTGGCAATTGTTCGATTACCGCAATATTGACGGCAATTGGTCAAACGCCAGTTCAAGCAACCTTGAATTGGACGATTGTGTGTGATGGTTGTGCTACGGTAACTCCACAACCAACCAATACGCCAACCCGTACACCAACCAACACGCCAACCCGCACACCAACGCCAACCAATACCGCGACTCCTTCGAACACGCCAACGCCAAGCAACACGCCAACGGCGACCAATACCCATACGCCAACGACGATTCCAACCTTGACCTATACGCCAACGCCAAGCAATACGCCAACGGTCACCAACACGCCAACACCAAGCAATACGCCAACCAACACGCCAACGCCGAGCAACACGCCAACGGTGACCAATACGCGCACGCCAACCAATACACCAACAATTACTCACACGCCAACGCCAAGCAACACGCCTACGTTGACCAACACACCAACGCCAACCAATACGCCAACAGCGACGAATACGCCCGTTGATACAGCAACGCCAAGTGAAACGCCAACACCAAGCGAAACACCAACGCCAAGTGAAACGCCAACACCAAGCGAAACGCCAACACCAACTAGTACGCCAACACCAACGCCAGATCTGTTTGTATTCCACATCATCAATGGTGTGGTTAATCCAGCAGGCTCGATGACGTTGGCGGCTGGGGCGCAAGAAAATGTGACGGTTGTGTTTGGCAATAATGCTAGCGGCTCGCGAGCAACTGGTTTGAATTTCAGTTTCAGTGGTGGGGCTTGTATTAGCGCTCAGCCTGGCTCAAGCGATTCAAGCGATTTGAATGGCGGCGTAAATCGCTCGTTATCAGTCATTGTGACGGGCAATGCTGCTGGCTCATGTTCATTCCGCACCCAATTTAGTGCCAGCAACGCCAATACCGTCAGTGTTGATAGTAGTTTTACTGTGGTCAATACCGCACTAAATCAACCAGCGATTGCTGCAACTGCCACGGCTACCTCGACTGCCACGGCAACGGCTACGGCTACCGCTGAACCAACCGCCACTGTTGCGCCAACCGCTATGCCAACCGATCAACCAACAGCTGAGCCAAAAGCGACGCTCGAACCAACCCTGCCAGTAATTGGCCAAAGTTCAGGGTTACCGCCGATGTCGGGCGGCCAAATGCTTTGGTTGCTGGCGGGCGGGCTAGCTATTCTGCTCAGTGGCTTGCGCGGGCGAAGAAGCTTACCGCTTAACGTTGCCTAATCTCCACCAGATCCATTCAATAACCGATTGACAGAATTCGCCAACCCCGGCAAACTAAGCCTAGTTTTCACTACGATGAGGTTTGCAATGGATGTTGCTGATCAGCCACGCATTGCCATTATTGGCGGTGGTATCGCTGGCCTTAGTACAGCATGGTATTTACAACAACAAGGTCTCACGAATATTCAGCTTTTTGAGCGTGATCAACGGTTGGGTGGCAAATTGCGCACCAGCCATGTTGCCTTGCCCGATGGCGCTGGCGAATTGCTGGTCGAAGCTGGCCCCGATGCCTTTATCAGCCAAAAGCCTTGGGGCTTGCAATTGGCGCGTGAGTTGGGCTTGGAAGATCAGTTAATCTCAACTGAGCCAGCTCGTCATAAAGTGTTTGTGTTGCATCGTGGCAAGCCCGAACCCTTGCCCGATGGCATTAATTTGGTGGTACCAACCGAGCTTTGGCCATTGCTGCGCACGCCGATTCTTTCGCTGCCAGGCAAATTGCGTATGTTGCTCGATTTGGTCTTGCCTGCGCGAAAAAGTAACACTGACGAATCGCTGGCCGATTTTGTGCGCCGCCGATTTGGGGCCGAAGCGCTAGATAAATTGGCCGAGCCGTTGATGGCAGGCATTCACAATGCCGAATCGGATCGCCAAAGCCTCGAAGCGACCTTTCCGCGCTTTATCGAGGCTGAACGCACCCATGGCAGCGTGATTCGTGGAATTCTGGCGGCCAAACTTAAGGCAGGCAAGCCTAAAGGCCAGCAACTTAGCCCATTTATCAGCTTGCGCGGCGGGATCGAGCAATTAATCACCACACTTGTCGAGCAGCTCAACGTTGAAATTCGGACAAATTGCGGGGTAAAAGCGCTGCGCTACGACCCAACCAATGCCTCAGCCTATCAACTAACCCTCGATGATGGCACGAAGATTGACGCTGATGCAGTGGTGTTGGCAGTTCCTAGTTTTGTGGCTGCCGAGTTGGTCGCACCTTGGGCTGAAGCCTTGGCCGAGCGTTTGAAGGCGATTCGCTATGTTAGCACTGGCACAGTTTCGTTGGCATTTCGGCGCAGCGAAACCACCATGGCCTTTGATAGTTATGGCTTAGTGATTCCGCGCAGCGAATATCGCCTGATTAATGCTGTAACGATCAACTCACGCAAATTTGCTGGGCGTGCTCCCGCCGATTATATGTTGTTGCGGGCCTTTGTAGGCGGTTCGAAGCATCCCGAAGTGCTGCGCTTGGATGATCAGGCATTAACTCAATTGGTGCGTGATCAGCTTAAATCGATTTTTGGCCTGACCGCCGAGCCAGTTTGGAGCGGGGTTGCCCGTTGGAACGAGGCCAATCCTCAATATGATGTTGGTCACTTCCAGCGTATGGATCAGCTTGAGGCCTTGTGTCCAGAAGGTTTGTTGTTGTGTGGCAGCGGCTTTCGTGGGGTTGGCATCCCAGATTGTGTCCGTCAAGGCCAAGCAACCGCTCAAGCGATCAGCCAATTGTTCGCTACAGCTAACGCTTAATTTAAAAAGCCCACGGCATTTAGATTTGCCGTGGGCTTGCTATTTTAGACGTTTTTGGTTTGGCTGATAAAGGCTTCAAGGTCGCTTTTTAGCTCGGCTAGCGACGGCAAATGGGTATACATCATATGCCCAGCCTCATAATGCTTGATTACGATATTGTTGCGCAGGGTTTGGTCAAGCCCAAGATGGTTGAACGTATGTAAGGTAGCATAGTAGGGTGTGGCAAAATCGAAAAATCCGCTGGCCACAAACACCTTGAGATAGGGATTTTGCGAGATGGCCGAGCGCAACGCTTCGGTGACGCTCACATATTGATTTTCGTGTTTATCGTATTTCCAAGGCCGAACTTTTGAAGTTAGAATTTCGTAGGGTTCGTCGCTCTCAAATTTGAGTTCGCGCCGCACATAATCGTTGAAGGTGGCGCTGTATGGCCCATGAATCACCGCATAGCTTGGGTCATACTCAAAGGATTCACGGGTTGGATCGCGGTCGATGCCAACGAAGCGGCTATCCAAGCGACCAACCGTACGTTGCTGATCGCGCAGCAATTCTTTGAGAAAGCGAAAAAGATCGATTCGTAGATTACTTTGATCGATAAAGCGTTCGCTCAAACCGGTATAGCGAGCCAATTTACGCACAACTGAGCGGCGTTTGCCCTCGGCCAAACTATCGCCTTGCAACAATGCCGTAGCATATTCGCCAGCAGCAAAGGCCTCAACTTCGGCCAAGGTATCGCTCAAACTCAATTGTAATTTGGCATCAAGCTGGTTGTGATACCAGGCAGTCGCGGCGTAGGTTGGCAAAATTACCACATAGGAAATATCGTTGCCTGGGTCCATCTCCACGGTTTGAAAATCGAGAATCGAGGAGATCAGCATAATCCCATTCAGATACATACCGTAGCGATTTTGCAGATAGTTGGTGATGGCAGAGCCGCGAGTTGTGCCATAGCTTTCGCCAATAATATATTTGGGCGAGAGCCAACGCTTGGCGCGGGTGGTATAGAGCCGAATAAAATCGCTGATCGATTCAATATCTTTGGTAAATTGATGGAATTGGTTGGGATTTTCGCCAGTTGCCGCACGACTATAGCCCGTGCTAATCGGATCGATAAAGACTAAATCGCTTTGATCGAGCAAAGAATATTCGTTTTCGACCAAGCGAAATGGTGGTGCTGGCAAATTACCAGTTTCATCGGCCATCAAAACCCGTTTTGGCCCCAACAAGCCAAGGTGCATCCAAACTGAGGCCGAACCTGGCCCGCCGTTGAACGAAAAGGTGATTGGGCGGGTGGTTTGATCATCAACATCGCTGCGGGTGTAGGCTACATAAAATACCGTCGCTTTGGCCTTGGGCGCTTGCTTAAACTCCGAATCTTCTTCGTAGAGCACGATTGTTCCGGCGGTGGCGGTGTAGGGCACATCGTCGCCCTTGATTTTCACGCGCCCATGAGTCACGCTCACAATCTCTTGCGGCGGCTTGGGGCTTTCCGAATCGCTGCGTTTTTCAGCGCTACCTGCATCTGCCATAGGGTTGCATATCCTCACACTAGAAGCATATCAATCGATTTGATTGTAACAAGTTTTGTCTCATTGATTGTCAATTTTAGGCTGGTTCGGCTTGCAGTTCAGGGCTGCTGCTTGGGCTATCTTGATGGTCAGGAATCAGATCCTCGGCATGGCGCACGACCCGCACGCCATAAGCGATCACGGCTACGGCAATGCCAACGATGCCACTCAAGACCATAATTAAGGCGATACCCGCCCCTTTGCCACTGCCAACCCAACTGCCGAACATATCGACCCAAGCGCCGCCAACCGCCATGCGTGGCTCAAATAGCTTATCGGCCAATGGTCCAACGATCAAAATTGCGATTGGCCCCGAAATTTGGGCGATCATACGTCGCACCGCGAACACCCGCCCTTGAATATCGGGTGGTACTTTGGCTTGCCAAATCGCTTGATTCGAGCCATTCAACATTGGCAGCACGAATAGCAAACCAAAGCCTGCAATCGACCAAACAAGCGTATTTTGCCCCAACCCCATGAGAATGCCGCCAAAAAAACTGGAGAGTGCCATGCCACCGAGCACGCCATGAACTTTGCGCTTCGGGCCACCCCACACACTCAGGATCAAGCCGCCGATCACGCCGCCAATGCCCATTGCCGATTGTACCGTGCCCATAATGGCCGAGTTACTATCGGTGCGGGCCAGAATCATGGGGGCGGTCATGGTGGCTTCAAACGAGCCAACGAAGTTAATCATAAAAAAGGTCAGTTGCAATCCCAAGAGGCTGGGGCGTGCCAAAATATAGCGAAAGCCAAAGCCTGCCTCGCTCCATAAACTGCCCTTGCCTTGCGCCCCCGCCTCGCTCTGCGTTGGTTGGGGAATATTAACAAAGAGCACGGCGCTAACAGCAAATACAAAGGTCACAATATCAATAATCAAGATGCCGCCGATGCCCATCACGGTCAGCAAAAAACCGGCTAGGGCTGGCGCGACAATCCCTGCTGCCGATTCGGCCATCGACATCATGCCGCTGGCTCGGGCATAGTGCTGTTTGGGCAACATCGTCGAAACTGCCGCCGAATAGGCTGGCCATTGAAACGATTGAAAAATGCTGGCAAAGGCTCCGGCCACATACAGATGCCAAATTTGCAGTGCATCGTTGTGGTAGAGCAATAAAATAGCGATCGTCGATAAGCCTGTGGCTAAATCGCTCAAAATCAGCACCAGCTTACGATTCCAGCGATCGACCAAGGCTCCGGCAAAGGGGCTAACAATAATGCTTGGGGCAAACGAGAAAAAGCCTACGAGCGCCAAGGCCGTGGCTTGACCTGTAATTTGCCAAGCCCAAATCGTCAGGGCAAAGCTGCTCATGGAGCTACCAAGCAATGAAACGACTTGGCCGAACCACATAATGCTAAATGCGAGCATGCCGCTCGGTTGCTTGCGGGTTGCTTCAGCCATTACGGCTCCTTTTGGTTATGCTTGAAGTTGGAATGTTGATTGAATTAGTATATCGCTATGCCAATAATTGCATATCAGTCTTTAGTTCTAGGATGGGTTTGTTTAGGGTTTTGTAAGTTTTTGGCAAGGCTTGGTTAAGTGCTGACGGTTATAACTAGACTATGACATTTTATGGAGGCTAGCGGCGATGAAATTGCGATATTCAGCAACGATTATTATTTTTGGGTTGTTAACGGCCTGTGGCACGGCTCCAACCAAGGTCGATGAGCCTTTTCCAACCACCAGCAGGGCAGCCATGGCTACAGCTCAACCAACCATGGATAGCATGATGCAACCAACTGATGCCATGACAATGACCGATGATATGATGCAACCAACCGATGCGATGACGATGACTGATGATATGATGCAACCGACCGATGCGATGTCAATGACCGACGATATGATGCAGCCGACTGACATGCCCATGACCGACGATACGATGCAACCAACCGCAATGCCAACAGTTGATACGATGATCCAACCAACCGCAATGCCAACCACCGAATCGCGGGTTGAGCCAACTGCCGTTCCAGCCGAGCCAGTGGTCTTGGGTGCTGGCAGTTTTCGCGGCATCGATCACAAAAGTGGCGGGATGGCGACGCTCTATCAGCAGCCCGATGGCAGCAATTTGTTGCGCCTCAGCGATTTCTTCGTTGAAGCAGGGCCAGATATGTATATTTTTGTCGCTAAGGCAGCCGAAATTAACCAACCCAGCGATTTACAAGCGGGCTACCTTGAATTAGGCAAACTCAAAGGCTCCGAGGGCAACCAAAACTACAGCCTGCCCGCCGATTTCGATCCTGCACTCTATGCCAATGTGGTGATTTGGTGCGAAAAATATCAAGTCTTGATGGCAGTTGCGCCAATCCAGTAGAATGTTTGTAAGGATGAAGGATGAATTATGAGGGATGAAGTTAAAAAGAACATAGAATTGGGGATTGGTTGCTGGGGGTTGGGGATCGGGATTTAACCCAGAGGCGCAGAGCGATGAGAAGGATGAGGGATGAAGAATATAGAACATAGAGCATAGGATGAGGGATCGGGGATCTATCATTAGAAAAGGCCTATAAATGCCATTCGTGCAATTCGTGGCTAAAAAATGCTCTTAGCGTTCTTCGCGCTTGCAACCTTCGTGCCCTTCGTGTCCTTCGTGGATCAATTAAAGGATTAGGTATGGCCAATATTTTGGTGGTTGATGACGAACCGAATATTCGCGAAGTGGTAGGCTTGTATTTGCGGCGCGAAGGCCATACGGTGCTTGAGGCCAGCGATGGCGAGGCCGCTTTGCGCTTGGCGCGGCAACAACCACCCGATTTGGTCGTGCTTGATCTGATGTTGCCCAAAGTGACTGGCTTGGAAGTTTGTCGGCGCTTACAGAGCGATCGCCGCACGCCAGTGATTATGCTCACCGCCAAGAGTGAGGAGAACGATCGCATTATTGGCTTGGGGGTTGGCGCTGATGATTATGTGGTCAAGCCATTTAGCCCACGCGAATTGGTGGCGCGAGTTGAAGCGGTGTTGCGCCGTGTTCAGCCGCAGCCCGATGCTCCGCCACCTGACGAACGCCCGATTGAGCTTGGCTCACTGCGGGTCGATCCGCGCACTCGCGATGTGCAAGTGGCGGGTAAATCGATCAGCCTAACTGCGCGTGAGTTTGATTTGCTCTATTTTTTGGCCCGCCATCGTGAGCGCGTGTTTACCCGCGACCAGTTGATGGAATTGGTGTGGGGCTATACATTTTCTGCTGATACCAGCACCGTAACTGTGCACATTCGGCGTTTGCGCGAAAAAATCGAAGATGATCCAACCGCACCGCGCTATTTGCAAACGGTTTGGGGCGTGGGCTACAAACTCAGCGCAGGCGAACAATGAGACGTTTTTTGCATCAATCAAGCCTCTTATTGCTGACCTTGGCGATTGCGCTGGGTTTGGTAAGCTTGGTCGGTCACTTTGGCTTGATGCTGCCAATGAGCGAATTAGAAGGCATCGTCAAGCTGTTTGGCTCGTTGGGCTTTGGCGCTGGCATCGTGGCAATCGTCGCCTTACAAAGCCGAATGCTCTCGCTATTGCGCAGTTTGCGGGCGCAAATTATCGCCGCGATTGGCCTTGGCGGAATTTTGGTCGCAGCCTTGTTGCAAGGTGTAGCGCGAGCCATGTTCATCAGCACCGACCACGATTTGCCCTTGCTCTTATTGGTTTTGATTTTTATGTTGGTGCTGGCTTTGGGGTTTAGTATTGCGGTAGGCAATGTTTTGGTAGCCCGTTTGGCCGAGGTTCGCGCAGGAGCCGCCGCGCTGGCCAAGGGCGATTTGGCTTTGCGCATTCCTGAGCATGGCAACGATGAAGTCAGTATCTTGGCCGCCGATTTTAATCAGATGGCTGATGCCTTAGCCCAAAGTGCTGAGCGTCAGCACGAGCTTGAACAATCGCGCCGCGATTTGATTGCGGCGATCTCGCACGATTTACGTACCCCACTAACGGCGGTGCGGGCGATGATCGAGGCCTTGGCTGATGGCGTGGTAACTGAGCCAGCCATGCAGCAGCGCTATCTCAATTCGGCCAATGCCCAATTGACCAACCTAAGCACCTTAGTTGATGATTTATTCGAGATGGCCCAGCTTGATGCTGGGGTGTTGCGCTTGGAATTAGAACGTGCCTCGCTGGGCGATTTAATCTCTGATACACTGAGCAACTTGCAGCCGCATGCCGCAGCCCATGGCGTGCAATTGCGTGGCAGCGTTGCGCCCGAAGCCGATTTGGTGTTGATGAATGCGCCCAAATTGCAACGAGTGTTGTATAACTTGATTAGCAACGCGCTGCGCCACACGCCGAGCGATGGCACAATCGCGATTCAAGCCCAAACAATCAACCAAACCGTGCATGTTGAAGTCAGCGATACTGGCGAAGGCATTCAGCCCGACGATTTGCCACATATTTTCGAGCGCACCTATCGCGGCGAGAAATCGCGTTCGCGTGATTATGGCGGGGCAGGTTTGGGCTTGGCGATTGTGCGGGCGATTATTGAGGCTCATGGTGGCAACGTTTGGGTTGAAAGCCAGCCCCAGCATGGCGCACGCTTTGTCTTTACCCTGCAAACTCCCGCTAACTAACGCGCTCAAGCACGCGCTGATAAACTGCCAATGTTTGCTCAGCGGTGCGTTGCCACGAAAATTTGGCGGCCTGCGCCGGAGCTTGATCACGCAAAACTTGCCGAGCAGTTTGATCATCCCATAAATGTTCAATCGCATCAGCCCATGCCAGCGGGTCGGCAACTGGCAATTTGAGGCCAGCATCGCCGACCACTTCAGGCAAACTTGAGGCATCGGCTACCACTACCGCCGCGCCACAAGCCAAAGCTTCTAAGGCTGGTAAGCCGAAGCCTTCATAGCGCGAAGGGTTGAGATATAAGCGACAGGCACTCAGCAGCCAGCGAATTTCCTCATCGCTTGGGCTATCGATCCAAGTTACAACATCTTCTAAGTGTAATTCAGCGAGGGTTTGCCAAATTTCGCCATCGAGCCAGCCGCGCCGCCCCGCCAACGCCAAGCGATAGCCAGCGTGCGGCTTGCGATCAACTGCAATTCGTAAGGCTCGTAGCAACATTGGGATATTTTTGCGTGGCTCTAGGGTTGAAACAAACAGCATAAATTGATCAGCCTGCCAGGTTTTATCGCCAATGTGGCGTTGAGCATCGCTGACGAGTGCGATTGGCTGGATATCGGTTGCTAGATGAATCACATCAATTCGCCTCGGATCAACATTTAACAAGTTGGTGAGATCGTTGGCGGTGCTCTGCGAATCGGCAATAATTGCATTGGCTGAGGCCAGCGCTCGCTCAATTTGGCCATAATAACGGCTGGCGTTGGCATCCAAAATTTCAGGAAACAATTTAAATGCTAAGTCATGCACGGTGATCACCGCAGGAAATGGGCGATACAGCGGTGGAATAAAATCAGGCGAGTGTAGCAGTTTGGGGCGGCGCAGGCCAATTTCCAAGGGCAAAAGCACTTGTTCTAAGCGGTGATGGGGCGGGGTGAATAAGCGTGCTCGCTGAATGTTGGGGCCAAGCGCCAAAGGTTTAGGGCTTTTGCGATGCTCTAGTACCAACCATTGTTGCTCAGGCGCGATCTTGGGCAAATAGGTCAGCAATTTTTGGGTGTATTGGGCAATGCCACCATGGCGGTAGGCATTCAAACGAGCATCAATCGCAATCATTAGCGGCCTCGTAGCAAAATATGATCGTTATGCTACCACAGCCTAAGAGCGCTGGGTGATCAATTGTTCAACTGGCGGCGGGGCAACTTGCGGCTTATCAACAATCCCGCTAACTTCCTCAAGAATTGCTTGAGCGCGATAGCTGGCAACCAAAGCCTGCCGCAAACTGCGCTGTTGTTGAATGCCCTCTTCGTTGATCGAATTGCCGATTGCTTGTTGCAGTTCGTGAATTTCACCCTGCAAGCCTTGGGCGGCTTGGGTTAATTGGGCAAACACCGCTGGCGGCAAGTTGATCGTGCTGGCATCGATCAGCGGTTTTTTATGCTGATATTGACGTTCGAGCAGGATAAAAATCGACCAACCTGCCATCCCAGCCACGCCCCAATCGATCAAATAACACAGCCACACTGGCGAGCGCGGCGTGAGAACTTGATGATCGACGAGATCCCAAGCGATGTAGGCAGCAAAAGCTCCCAACAACGGGAACCAGCGACGATTGAGGCTAACCTTCATAATTGCGCATCCATTTCACAAATTAATGCCTGAACAATGATTCAGGCCAATCTAGTATGCTGCGCTAATCTGAAATTCTGATGAAAATTTGATGAGATGGCGATGAGCTATCAGCGTGAAATCGTTATCAAGGCTGGTTGGCAAAAATCGCCAGAGCAGGTACGATCAGGCAGCTTTAGCGAAAGGATGCATGATTATGGTTCGGATTGCAACGATCGAACGTAACACCCGTGAAACCCAAATTAAGCTCACGCTCAATCTCGATGGCTCTGGTCAAGTAGCGATCAATACGGGAATCGGGATGTATAACCATATGTTGGAGAGTTTCGCTCGTCATGGTCAATTTGATTTAGCAGTGACCTGCAATGGCGATTTGCATATCGACGACCATCACTCGGTTGAAGATGTAGCAATTTGCTTGGGCATGGCGATTGATCGGGCGCTCGGCGATAAAGCTGGCATCACCCGCACCGCCCATGCCTATGTGCCGATGGATGAGGCACTAGCGTTTGTTGCGCTTGATCTGAGTGGCCGACCGTTTCATGTGCTCAACTTTAGCTGGACAAACCCCAGCATTGGTGGCTTGACCTGCGATTTGGTTGAGCATGTGTTTGAGAGCATTGCGATTCATGCCCGAATGAATTTGCATGCGAAAATCGAATATGGCCGCAACGACCACCACAAGGCCGAAGCCTTATTCAAAGCTTTGGCGCGGGCACTCGATAGCGCCACCAAACATGATCCACGTTTGGGCGATGCGATTCCCAGCACCAAAGGCGTGATTTGATCAACAAAGGCTTCCCTTATACCCAACCCTTCTCCCACCAAACGGGAGAAGGGCGTTTGATATTGTAGGCTCCCTTTGCGATGGGAATTAGCTGGATATAAGGAAATTAAACCGTGAGTTTGGTTGCCATGCCTGGCTCTAACCAACGTGGTTGAATGTCGCTCCCAGCAAACGCTTGATCAATTTCTGCTTGACCTTGGCTAAAGTGCTGCCAACCATCAAAGTGAATTGGAATCAAGCTTTGGGGTTTGAGTAGTTGCGTCGCTTGATAGGCTTGAGTTGCATCAAAGGTAAATAAAGTTGGGCCGGTTGGCGCAAATTGGGCTGCCCCAACATGCAAAAAGACCGTGCCAACCGCGTAGCGTTCAGCAATTGTCGTAATTCCATCAAACAAAACGGTGTCGCCAGAAATATAAATTGGCCCATGCTCAAAGGCTGGGTATTCCAACACAAAGCCAAGTACCTCGCCAATAATCGGTAGCAACTCAACCGGGCCATGTTGCGCTGGCACGGCAGTGATCGTTAGCGGCAAGCCTTGGGGGGTGTTAATGGTAATCGATTGCCATTCGGCTAGACCTTGCACATTGGTTGCGCCCTGCTGTTGCAAGCGCTGGCGGCCCGATTCGGTGGTTAATACATGGCCTGCGTTCGGTAACAAGGCGCGGCCTGCATCATCCAAATTATCATAATGATCGTCGTGCGAAAGTAAAACTAGATCAATCGCGCCAATTTCAGTTGCTGGCAAGGCCGCTGGCGCTTGCTTGTACAGCGCAAATTCAACCTGTGGCCGCACCTGATAAACCCGTGAACTACCAGCCGGATCAAACACCGGATCAGTCAAAATCCGCAAGCCGTCAATTTCCAATAATACCGTGGCTGTGCCGATGTAGGTTACATTGATCTGCATAACAACTCCTTATAAATACGGACGTTCGTGTTTTATTGATGCTAAAAAATTTTAGCTGCGATAGTTTATGATTAAATTGTCGATGGCGGCGCGGGCGGTCGCAAATTGAGCTTCGTGAGAACGGACTGCTCGCCAAACCAGTGCGGCGATTTCGATGCCATGGAATTGCAGCGCAACCTCGGCAATGGGTGTATCTGGGCGAAACTGGCCGAGTTGCACGGTTTCGGCGATGCATTGCTCAATAAAATTTAGATAATTGTGATAATAGCGCAGCACAGCCGCCCGCACTTCCGAGTTATCCAAATCATCAAGCTCAAGCACGGCATTGGTAAAAAAACAGCCGCCCAGAAAAATGCCCTGCTGCAAATAGCTAAACCACGAATCGCAAAGCTTGCTAAGGCGAGCAATTCCGGCTGGCTCGGCCAGCACTTGGCCAATCACGGCGGCTTGAAACAGCTCAGAGGCTCGATCAACCGCCGCAACTTGCAGCTCGGTCTTGGACTTGAAGTGAGCGCTGATGCCGCCCTTGGACATGGCGACAGCCTCAGCCAAACTACCAATCGTCAAGCCATTCAAGCCAGCGACCGAAGCCATCTGCACTGCTTTATTCAAAATAAGTTCTTTGGCACTATCTTTGCGACTCATATTGATAAAATACCATACGTTCGTATTTTATGCAAGCATGAATCTTTGGTGCGCCAACGATGAAAGACGGAACCACGAAGGGCACGAAGAACGCGAAGCAGGGCTTTTCGCTGGTTTGCTTGACAATCTAAGCATGATTGCTGCAACAATTTTTTGCTGGCCTGCGTCCTAGTTAGCAGATAAGCAACCACAAGTTGCAGCCAAATAAGGAGTTTACAATGCAAAATTCAAATCGCTTAGTGCGTGTTCAACAAGATCAAATGATTGCTGGTGTTTGTACGGGCTTAGCTCAATATTTCGCTTTTGACGTAACCTTGGTGCGCTTGGCCTTTGTGCTGGTGACCTTGGCTGGTGGTTCGGGCATATTGCTCTACATCATTTTGTGGGCCGTGTTGCCAGTGGTAACCGCACCTGGCTTGCCAAGCCCAGGCATCAACAGCGGCATTGATGAAATGCGTAATCAAGCCCAAAATGTGTTCAACAAGGTCAAAACTGCGGTTAACAATGCTCAAACCAGCAATGCTAACTCGGCTGCACCACAAAGCAATTGGAAGTTCGACCCACAAACGGGCCAACCAATCAATCCAGCTCCAGCCCAACCAGAAAAACCACGGTTTGACCCATACACTGGTCAGCCATTAAACGACTAATCTAACGATTGAGCTGATACCACAACGGTCGTTGAGCACTGCGCTCAGCGACCGTTTTTTGTTGGGCAGAATCACAAAGTTGCTCAACTTCTTGCTCTAGCAGTTTGAGTGTCTGCGGAGCCAGCCAATAGACCGTGGCTTGGCCTTCCTGCTCGCTTTCTACCACACCAGCTTGAGCCAACACCCGCAAATGTTCGGAGATTGTCGATTGAGCACGATTGGTTCGCTGCACAATATCGTTGCAGATACAGCGAGGATGCTGAGCGATGTAGCGCACAATGCCTAAGCGCAATGGATGGCCGAGGGCATGGCATAAATTGGCGAGTTGGGTCAATGCAGCATCAGCTTGAATCGTTTCCATCTGACAACCTCCGATTGTGGTGTTGATTAAAAACTAACACACGCGCATCACGGCATGGTGCCCGCGCTACGCGTGTGTTGCTTTGCCGTTCAATCTGCAACTTAGTTATTCAAGATAGGCTCGCAATTTACGCCCACCAAAAGCTGGGTGGCGCAATTTTCGCAGAACTTTGGCCTCGATTTGGCGAATTCGTTCGCGGGTAATGCCAAACTCGCGGCCAACTTCTTCAAGCGTGCGATATTTGCCATCGACCAAGCCATAGCGTAGCTCAATAATCCGCCGTTCACGCTCATCGAGCTTGCACAGCACTTCATCAAGTTGTTCGCGCAATAAATGCTCGGTAGCGTGATCAAGCGGCTCGGATGAACGATCATCTTCGATAAAATCGCCGAGCACGCTATCGCCCTCGTTGCCAACAGGCGTTTCGAGCGAAACTGGCTGACGCGCCACTTCGAGCACCCGCCGCACTTTATCGGCAGGCAACCCAAGCGCTTCGCCAATCTCCTCGGCGCTTGGCTCACGCTCCAAGGCTTGTTGCAACTTGTGGGCCGTGCGTTTGACGCGATTAATCGTCTCGCCCACGTGAACTGGCAGGCGAATAGTGCGACTATGATCAGAGATCGAGCGCGTAATTGCTTGGCGAATCCACCAAGTGGCATAGGTTGAGAACTTAAAGCCCTTGTGATAATCGAACTTCTCGGTTGCCCGCATCAGGCCAATATTGCCCTCTTGAATTAAATCTAAAAACGACATGCCGCGGCCAACATATTTTTTGGCAATCGACACCACCAGGCGTAAATTGGCTTGGATGAGATGTTGACGGGCGGCTTCGCTTTCGAGAACTTGCTGTTGTAGGCGGGCTTTTTCTTCGAGGAGATATTCGTGGCGGGCGAGCCGAATCATCGCACGTTCGCCGCGTTCCAATTGTTTGGCCAACATGGTTTCTTCGTGGGCGGTTAGGAGATGCACTTGGCCAATTTCGCGCAAATACATGCGCACCGGATCATCGAGGCTTACCCCTTCCCGAATCAGAGACCGTTCGAGATCGTCGTCATCGACATCGCGTGAACGGAGATGTACTGCAGCGGTTGGCGGTTCTTCCAAAATTGGAATATCTTCTGCTTGGCAGCGGACACACAATTCGTCGAACAGCGCTGTGTTTTTGTCGGAGGGAGGAAGGTGGAGCAGCACTTGGTCGTGCGTTAGATAACGATGCTGACGGGCTGCCCCCATCAGAACTTCAAGTACGTTTTTCAAGTAAGCACCGACTTTCTACTGCTATAGAAAAGCCTAATGATAGACCACTATATCACGGATAGATCTGCGATTCAATACCCTATTCAAGCACATTGGGGGTGAAGTTTCCATAACATGCAACTGATAATTCGTTGAAAAAAACGAAACGATGTATAGTATTTGGCAACAACTGCGAAGGAGGCGGGTTTTTCAGCCCGATTGATGCCATGACAACGATTGCGCTTGATCAGCAGATTATTCATGCGGTTTGCCCTCACGATTGCCCCGATACCTGCTCGATGCTTGTAACTGTGCAAGACGGCAAGGCGATTAAAATTCAGGGCAACCCTGAGCACCCTATAACCAATGGTTTTTTGTGCACCAAAGTCTCGCGCTATGTTGAGCGCACCTACCATCAAGGCCGTTTGTTGTATCCAGCCAAGCGAGTTGGCCCCAAAGGTGCAGGCCAATTCGAACGGATCTCGTGGGAAGAAGCCCTAACCACGATCACCGAACGTTTGCAGGCAATCAGCGCTAGCCATGGCCCACAAGCTATTTTGCCCTACTCCTATGCTGGTACGATGGGATTGCTGCATTATGGCTCGATGGATCGACGCTTTTTCCATCGCTTGGGCGCTTCATTGCTCGACCGCACGATTTGTGCCAGCGCTGGGGCAACTGGCTATCGCTATACGGTTGGTGCGAGTGTTGGTACTGACCCCGAAGCCTATGTTGATGCCAAATTAATTATTTTGTGGGGAACCAACACGCTCACGTCGAATGTGCACCTGTGGACGTTCATCAAGGCGGCACGCAAGGCTGGCGCACGGGTGATTGCGATCGATCCTTGGCGTTCGCGCACCGCTGCCCAATGCGATTGGCATATTGCCCCCTTGCCAGGCACCGACGCAGCCCTGGCCCTCGGCATGATGCATATTATTTTTCGCGATGGCTTGCACGATCAAGCCTATCTTGATCAATATTGTATTGGCGGCGAGCAATTGCGCCAGCGGGTGCAGGAATATCCGCCAGCGCGGGTGGCCGAATTAACAGGTTTGGATGTGGCGACGCTTGAGCAATTGGCCCACGAATATGCCACGACCACCCCTGCTGCGATTCGGATTAACTATGGGTTGCAACGCCACGCTGGCGGCGGTATGGCCGTGCGTACCTTGGCTTGTTTACCTGCGGTAATCGGCTCGTGGCGCGAGCGAGCAGGCGGTATTTTGCTTTCCACCAGCGGCACGTTTCCAATTAATAATGCGGCCTTGGAACGCCCCGATCTGATTCCTGCTGGAACCCGCATGATCAATATGAATCAGCTTGGTGATGCGCTGACCGAAGTAAACGATCCGCCAGTCCAAGCCTTGTTTGTCTACAATTCCAATCCAGCGAGTGTGGCCCCCGATTTGGAAGCAGTCAAGCGTGGTTTGGAGCGTGAAGATTTGTTCACGGTGGTGCACGAGCAATTTTATACCGACACGACACGCTACGCTGATATTATTCTGCCTGCGACCACCCAACTAGAGCATGTTGATTTACATAAAGCCTATGGTCACTGGTATTTGGCCTGGAGCAACCAAGCAATCGAGCCGCTGGGCGAGGCGATTCCGAATACCGAGTTGTTTCGGCGCTTGGCGGCCAAAATGGGCTTTACTGAGCCATGTTTTGGCGATGATGATCAGACGATCGCTCGTCAAGCACTCGATTCAGAGCACCCAGCTTTGGCGGGCATCACGCTCGAACGTTTGCAACAAGAGGGTTGGCTGCGTTTGAACGTGCCAAGTGATTGGGCACCGTTTGCTGAGGGCAATTTTCTCACGCCATCGGGCAAGTGTGAACTCTATTCTGAACGGATGCTGGCTGATGGTTTTGATCCATTGCCGACCTACACCGCGCCCTACGAAAGCCCGACTACCAACCCACGTTTGGCTGAGCGCTATCCCTTGACCCTGATTTCACCGCCGGCTCATCACTTTTTGAATAGCACCTTTGGCAATATTTTGCAGCGCTATGAAAGTGGCCCGACCCTAGAAATTAATCCACTTGATGCGATTGAACGCAATATCGACGATGGCGATCAAGTGTTGATTCGCAATGATCGTGGCGGTTTTGTGGCAACAGCAGTGGTGACTGATCGGGTGCGTCAAGCTGTGGTGGTTGCGCCATCAATTTGGTGGTCGGAGCTAACCGTTGATGGCCGCAACGTCAACCATACTACGCCCCAAGCGCTTTCGGATATGGGCGGCGGTGCAACGTTCTACGATAATTTGGTCGAAGTTGAACGAATCGTCAGCTAAATCGCGAACCAGCCGATTGAGTCGAGAAACTGGCTCAATCGGCTGGTTGGAGTTTGGATTACGGCAATGTTTGATTCGCCATGCTCAGCAATAGGAATTAATCTATGCCATTATTATTTGCATTAACCATTTTTACCAGTGCCAGCCTATTATTTGTAATTCAGCCGATGTTTGCCCGAATGGCTTTACCATTGCTTGGTGGTGCGCCATCTGTTTGGAATACAGCACTCGTATTTTATCAAACCATGCTATTGCTAGGCTATGGCTATTCGCACTTGCTAACCAAATATTTCAAGCCACGCCAACAAGTATTAATTCATTGTGGATTATTATTAATGCCTTTGTTGGTATTGCCGATTGCAATTCCTGTTGGTTGGCAAGCACCGACCACTGATTTTCCAATTGCTTGGCTGTTGAATTTGTTTGCAGTTGCCTTAGGTTTACCATTTTTTGTCGTTTCAGCTAGTAGCCCATTGTTGCAAGCATGGTTTGGCACAAGTGAGCAAAACCGTAATCCCTATGTGTTATATGCGATGAGCAATGTTGGCAGTATGTTGGCACTTCTATCATATCCGTTGATTATCGAGCCAAATACCAGCCTTGCGCTTCAAAGCTCTAGTTGGCGCTGGGGCTATTTGCTGTTGGTATTGTTGTTTATTGGTTGTGGCATACGGGTTTGGCAACGCGCACCCCAAGCAGTTATAAGCCAAAATACGCAGCCAACGCAATCAATTGATTGGCAACGTCGGATCAAATGGATTGCATGGTCAGCAGTACCCTCAAGCTTATTAGTGAGTGTTACAACGTTTATTACCACCGATATTGTGGCAATGCCTTTGCTATGGGTTATTCCCTTGGCTTTATATCTGTTGACATTTATTTTTGTTTTTGCCAATAAGGCTATTATTCCAAAACAAGCATTAATTTGGCTAATGCCAATTCTAGTAATGTTAATTATTCTAACGATGATTTCCGAAGCCAATAGCCCAATTCTATTGCTTTTGATTTTGCACTTGCTGAGCTTATTTGTAGTCACGATGGTCTTACATCAACAACTAGCTGATGATCGACCTGAACCACAAAAATTAACCGAATTCTATCTCTTAATGTCGTTGGGTGGTGTAATTGGTGGTATCTTCAATGGTTTAATTGCACCGTTAATCTTCGATGCAGTTTGGGAATATCCATTGATGTTATGTTTGGCGCTGATGCTTGCGCCATGGCGCAAACCTAAGCCCACGAATCGTCAAGAATGGCTTAAATTATTGCGTGTACCTGGATTGATGGTTTTATTAAGTATCGGGTTAGTTTTGGGGATTAAGGCCTTTGATTATCATGGTCAATCGGTTGGCTATGCAATCTTATTTTCGGTGGCAATGCTGGTTGCCTATACCCAATCGCGTAATCCTTTAGCGTTTGGTTTGAGCCTTGGTGGATTTTTTAGTGTTGTCTCAATCATTGGTTTTAGTCAGTCGACCGTTATTTATCAAGAACGCAGCTTTTTTGGAGTCAATCGGGTCGTTAATTCAGCCAATCGTTTGCATTTATTGATGCATGGAACTACCCTGCATGGCATGCAATTTCTTGATCCAGCGTTAAGCAAACGCCCATTGACCTATTATAGTTTGAATGGGCCGCTGAACGAGATTTTTCAAATTGTAAATCAACAACCAGCCACAAAAACGATTGGAGTTGTTGGTTTGGGTAGTGGGGCAACCGCTTGTTATGCCAAACCGCAAGATACTTGGCGCTATTTTGAAATTGATCCTGTGGTGATTGAGATTGCCCAAAACCAGCGATTTTTCAGTTTTCTGAGCCAATGCACGCCGCAAGCACCAGTGATTGTGGGCGATGCCCGAATTTCTTTAGCCTATGAAACTCAGCCATTTGATTTGTTGATGATGGATGCCTATAGCTCCGATGCAATTCCAACCCACCTAATCACGGTTGAGGCAATTGAATTATATCTGAGCAAGGTTAAACCCGATGGAATTATCGCTTTTCATATTTCAAATCGCTATCTCAATTTAGAGCCAGTTTTACATGATTTAGCGGCAGAGCTTGGTTTATTGGCTTTAGTTCATGAATATAACACCGACCAATCAGTGCTCGAAGAGGGCAATATTAGTACCAAGTGGGTGGTTTTTACCAAGAATCAAGCCTTATATCAACAATTTATCGATCAATATCAATGGCAAGCCTTACAAAATCTTCCTAACGATCGTTTATGGACTGACGATTATTCAAGCATTATTACCACGTTGTATGCGTGGCAGTAATGAACCACGATAGATTTTGATCCACGAAGAGCACGAAGGGCACGAAGGACGAAACCGCGAAGGACGCGAAGGGCACGAAGGATGCTATTATTCCCCTTTGTGGCCTTCGGGTTCTTCGCGGTTAATAGTGGTATGTTCGATGTTCTTTGCTCTATGTTCTCTTTTTACGCTGCTTGTTGCTCGTTAATTTGCTTAACTTTGGCTTCGCTCCACTCCCAGAGCTTTTCAGCGGCAGCTTGATCATGCGAAGCTGGGCTGGATTCACGCGGTTTCTTTTTATCGAAATACAAGCCCGTGAGATGCTCAACTTCGTGCGATGTCGCGAGGTACAAGGTGGTTTCGGCACCTTTTTCGGCGCTGATCGAACCAAGATCCATCAACTTGCGCATGGCAATACCAAAGAAGCCGTTGTTGGCAGCAAAGCCCGTTGAAACCACACCTGGATGCAAGCAGTTGACCGTGACATCGGTGCCTGCCAAACGTCGTGCTAGCTCTTTGGTAAACAGAATATTGGCCAATTTGGAACGACCATACATGCGCCAGCCGCCCCATTTGCGCTTGCCTTCAAGATCGTTGAAATCCATCGCGCCCATTCGATGGGCCTCGGATGAGACATTGATAATTCGCGCTGGAGCGCTAGCTTTGATCGTATCTAACAGTAAATCGGTTAATAGAAAATAGGCCAAATGATTGAGCGCCATGGTTAATTCGATGCCATCGGCGCTTTCTTGGCGCGAGCTATAAAATGCTCCAGCATTATTGACCAAAATATGTAATTGATTATGCTTGCTCAAAAATTCAGCGGCAGCCCGTCGTACCTCAGCTTGCTTGGATAAATCGGCCAAAATATAGCTAACATTGGGATTGCCAGTCTCGCGTTTGATCATCTCGGTAACGCCTTCGGTGCGCAATGGATGCCGCCCAATAATCACGACCGTCGCACCTTGACGCGCCAGTTCTAAGGCTGTTACCTTGCCGATACCACCCGTTGCCCCGGTGACCAAACAAACTTTACCTTTCATAGTGCCTCCATAAAAGCCACAAAGTACATGTGCTACTAGCAGGATGCCGCGATTTACGCAGTGTGTCAAGCCATGGCAACAAACGCTAAAACAAAATGCCCCGCTCTCAACGAGAACGAGGCATCATGACATCAAAATAGCGTTTAACTAGCTTTGGTGGTTGGTTGTTTGCCAGCTCGGCTGCGGGTGCTTGTTCGCCGAATCAGGGTTGGCATTGCACCATCACGCACAGTTTCAGCAGTGATCACGCAGCGCACCACATCGGTTTCCGACGGCAAATCAAACATCACATCGAGCAAAATTTCCTCGACGGCAGTGCGCAAACCACGAGCGCCTGTTTTGCCAGCCAATGCTCGCTCAACAATTGCTTCCATGGCATCGCCACTGACTTCGAGTTGCACATGATCAAGCGCCAACATTTTTTGATATTGCTTGATGATTGCGTTGCGTGGCTCGGTCAAAATCCGCATCATGGCATCTTTATCGAGTGGTGTGAGCGCAGCAACGACGGGCATGCGCCCGATAAACTCAGGAATAAAGCCAAAGTGCAGCAAATCATCGGGGTTAACCAGCGATAACAATTTCTTGGAACGTTCGATCCGCTCTTCTTTAACAATCGCCTTGCCAAAGCCTAAGGTGCCGCCACTACCCAAACGTTGAGCGATATGGTGTTCTAAGCCTTCGAACGCCCCACCACAAATAAACAGCACATTGGTGGTATCAAAGGGAATAAATTCTTGCTGAGGATGCTTGCGGCCTGGCATTGGCGGCACATTGACCACCCCACCCTCAAGGATTTTCAGCAAAGCTTGTTGCACGCCTTCGCCCGAAACATCGCGCGTGATCGATGGATTATCGGCTTTGCGGGCGATTTTATCGATTTCGTCGATATACAAAATGCCCATTTGAGCACGCTCAACGTCGCCATCGGCGGCCTGAATTAGGCGCAGCAGAATCGTCTCGACATCTTCGCCAACATAACCAGCCTCGGTTAATGCAGTGGCATCAGCGATGGCAAATGGCACATCAAGCATGCGTGCTAGGGTTTGGGCTAGCAGCGTTTTGCCTGAGCCAGTTGGCCCAACTAACAAAATATTGCTCTTTTGAATTTCGACATCGGTATCGCCTTGAGCTTGGGCACGCAAGCGCTTGTAGTGGTTGTACACCGCCACCGCCATCACCTTTTTCGCCCGATCTTGGCCAATCACATATTCATCGAGATGATCGCGAATGGCGTGCGGAATCGGCAGCGTTGGTGGTAGGGTTGGGGCATTTGGAGCATCTTTACGCTCCTCGTTAGCAATAATTGCGCTTAACAGCTCAATGCATTCGTTGCAAATAAACAATGCCCCCGGACCTGAAACCAAGCGATCGACTTCATCTTGGTTCCGCCCGCAAAACGAGCAGTAATAGGTCGGTGGCATAAAGGCGGATTGCGCCATTGGAATTGCTCCCATTGGTGACGACGCGAGCTTCGTTGCTCGCGTCATCATCCTTGTTGCTCAATTAATCTTGTTGCCCAGCTTCAATGTGGGTCGTAATTTCGTCAATGATACCATATTCTTTAGCTTGTTCTGGTGTCATAAACAAATCGCGGTCGAAGTCGCGGGCGATGCGTTCGATTGGCTGACCAGTATCTTTCGATAGCAAGCCACGCACAATATTTTGCAAGCGCAACAATTCTTTAATTTGAATTTCGACATCAGGCGCATAGCCGCGAGCACCACCACCAGCTGGGTGCATGTGGATGGTTGAATTAGGCAAGGAATAGCGCTTGCCTTTGGTGCCACCAGCCAGAACTGGCGTAGCCATACTGCCAGCAAAACCAACACACCAGGTCGCAATATCGGGCGAAACCATCTGCATCGTATCATAGATCGCAAGGCCAGCGTTCACTTCGCCGCCTGGGCTGTTGATATAGATTGAAATATCGCGATCGGGGTCATCGTGTTGCAAGAACAATAATTGAGCCACCAACACATTCGCAATTTGCGAATCAATCGGCGTACCGAGAATGATGATCCGCTCTTTGAGCAAACGTGAGTAGATGTCATAAACTCGTTCGCCACGGCTGCTTGTTTCTACAACGTAGGGAACAACCATCGAGGGCGATTTCGCTGCCACAATGTCGTGAGCAGGTGAGAGCCATTGAAACCAGGACATAGCAAGCCTCCTTGCAACGGTGCGCATCGGCGCACTTCGGTCGATGCTTCTAGTCTACCCGAAAAACCTCGCGCATGGCAGAGGGCCATTCCATTGCATCACAATGTTAACACGATTCCAACACTTGTCGATGCCACCATTCTGCTGGTTGATTATCCACCATTCAGGGGAACTACGCAACCACCCGTTGGAAGGATGAAGGATGAATTATGAGGGATGAGGGAAAGCCAAAAAGAACATAGAGCATAGAACATAGAGCATAGAGAGCTTAACGCAGAGGCGCAGAGAACCCATGGCTATTGGCTGAAGGCTTTTGGCTATGGGAACAAGAATCAAACAAATCTGTGGAATCTGTGGCTAAAATAATCATTCGTTCAATTCGTGCAATTCGTGGCCAAAAACGTCCTTCGCGTGCTTTGCGCCCTTCGCGGTTTCGGTTTTTGTGCTCTTCGTGTCCTTCGTGGATCAAAATCTGACCCCTGAACTCTAGCCCCTGATCCCTCCCCCTCGTTTTAGTACAATTCAACCCGCCGATCACGGAAGACTGGCAGGAAGTCGCGGGCTTTGGCAATGCTGTCGAGATCAATGCTTGCAGTCAATAGGCTAGCTTGATCATCGCCCTCAACCAAGATATTGCCCCAAGGATCAATCACCACTGAATGGCCACCAAATTGATTAGCACGGTCGCTGCCAACCCGATTGCAGGCGATGACCACAGCTTGGTTTTCGATAGCCCGCGCTCGCAGCAAGGTTCGCCAATGCTCAATTCGTGCGGTTGGCCATTCAGCCGGAATAATTATGACTCCTGCGCCAGCCAAGGCGTAACGCCGAAACAACTCAGGAAAGCGCAAATCGTAACAAATGGCGCATGCACTTGTGCCCCAAGCAGTTTCAAAAACTTCGGCTTGCTGGCCAGCACCCAGATAGCGATCTTCTTGCATTAAGCCAATCAGATGGGTTTTGCGATAGCTATGCAACCGTTTGCCCTGTGCATCATACAGCGTGGCCGTGTTATAAACTTGTTCGCCATCACGCTCAAGCAGTGAGCCAACAATCGCCAAATGATGGCGGGCTGCTAAAACCGCGACTTCTTCAAACAAGCCCTTGCCCAGCGCATCGCTCAGCTTGTGAGCTTGCTCAAGCAGATAGCCAGTGCCCCATAACTCTGGCAGCACCAATAGATCTGCGCCCGCCATCTCGGCACGCGCAGCAATTTGGCGTATCGTCGCTAAATTGGCTTCACGATCACCCAAGACTAAATCGATTTGAGCAAGTGCCACGGTTAACTGCATTGGTTTTTCCTCTATTGGCCAGTGCTGCCAGCAGCAGGCGCAGGCAAATTACCATTGATATCGGGAAAGGCCTCGCCATTATAGGCTCGTAGCACATCAACCACCGCTGGCAAGGCCAATGTCCCCGAGCCGTCGCCCAAATCGCCAGTGCCTTCGAGCATTGCCAAAATTGCTACTTTAGGATTATCGAACGGCGCAAAGCCAACAAACCATGAGTGCGAACGCAAATATGGCCCTTCGGCATATTCGGCGGTTCCGGTTTTGCCTGCCAAATCCAGCCGATCGATATCGGCCAAAATTGCGCCTGCTGGTTTGTTGTTGCCGTTGGCGATCCGATTGTAGGCATCGGAATCACGGACTGAGCGCCGCATGCCTTCGCGAATAATCGCCCAATGCTCTGGGGCAAGTTCAATCGTGTGTTCAATCACTGGGGTGAGCGTGATCGTGTCGGTGCGGTTCAAATCGGTGATCGCTTTGACGACTTGTGGTTGATAAACTGAACCACGATTGGCGGTGGCGACGGTAGCCCGTAGCAATTGCAGTGGGGTAACTTGCACATCGCCCTGACCAATTGCGGCGATATAGGTATCGCCAACGCCCCAACGTTCGCGGCGCTGTTTCTTCCACTCTTTATTCGGAATAATCCCCGAATCTTCGCCCGGCAAATCGATTCCAGTCAATTTATCGAAACCAAATTCGCCCGAAACCGTCTCATACAACCGATCAATCCCCAAACCGCCTTTGATTTGCGGATCGGTTGGTTTGAGATTGGTAACATAATCGGTACCGCCAGCAACCGTGTTGAAAAAGACGTTCGATGAAACTTTCAAAGCATCGGAAACGTTGATCAGGCCATTGGCGCGACGGTTGGAGTTAGGATATTGGTTGGTCAAGGCTTCGTTATATTCGTTGCGCACAATCAAAAAGCCTGGGTCTTGAATCTGCGTGCCAGGATTGATGATATCGCTATCTAGGGCTGCGGCAGCAGTAAATTGCTTGAAGGTCGAGCCAGGTGGATATTTACCAGCAATTGCCCGATGCAGCAATGGCGTATTTTCTTCATCGGTAAATAAATCGGTAATTTCTTCAACCTCACCGCGATTAAAGGCGTTGTTATCATAGGCTGGCAAGCTGACCGAGGCCAAAACCGCCCCCGTGTTGACATCCATCACCATAATCACGCCTTTATTAATGCGATCATATGAGGCATATTTGGCTTGATCTTTGCCCGGCGTGTTGGCTAAACGCACGCGGCGTTGATCTGCAACATCGAGCCATTTTTGTAAAATTGCTTCGCTGGCTCGCTGCAAATTCATATCAATATTCAAAATCAGATTTTTGCCATCTTCCATTGGCTGTAACACTGTTGGTTCGCCGACAATCCGATCCCAAACATCAACCGAAATTTGATTCGTGCCTAGTTTGCCGCGCAAGGTCGATTCATAATAATTTTCGATCCCATCAACCCCAATCAAATCGCTTTCGAGATATTGACGCGGGCCGTCAGCATCATTAGTGGGATTATAACGAGCCAGTTGCTTATCGTTAATCCGAATCATATAGCCTAATAAATGCGAGAGCGATTGGACTTCGGCGCTCAGTGGGTAATCGCGCTGGAAGCCATCGACCACCCGCACACCGGGCAAGGCCAGCGCGTTTTCGCGAATCGCCAAGGCCACATCATCAGGAATATTTTTGGCGACTGGCACAACCAAATAACCAGGCAGATTGGCTTTGGCTAATACCTTTTCAACCCCAGGTTGCAGGGTAATCACATCGGTGTAGGCTTGGCTCAATTGCAGCGCGGTCAATGCCTTACCCATCGGCACTGTCACCGTGATCGATTGCGCTGGGGCGAAGTTGGTATCGGCAGGTAAAATTGGCGAGATGCCATAAATTGCTGCGGCTAAAGCTGGATCTTCTTGTAATTTGGTGGTTGGCGAGAGCGTGAAGGTATCGCTGAAAGGCAACAACATGCTCAGCCGCATATACACCGCATTGCGCTCAGCGCGTTTGCGCGGCAGCGATTCGGCTTGAATCCCCAAGATCGAGGTTGGAACCGAGGCTGCTAGCAGGGTTGTGCCATCGCTGGCAAAAATCTCGCCACGTTGAGGGGCAACATAATCGCGGCGGGTAATATTTTGCTCAATTGAAGCGCGTGAAGTTGCGGCGCTACTGCCAAATTGCAATTGCTGCAATCGTGCGAGCAAGACCACAAAAATAATTAAGCTCACGACCCGTAAGCCGATCAAGCGACCGCGCATAGGGTTCTCCTTGATGATAAAGTTTAGTGGCGGATTTTGCGCTCGTTCCACCATTGCAAAACGAGGAAGGTTGGCAAAACCGCAATTGCATTGATAATCATGGCTGGCACAAGCACCACAATCGCCCAACTCAGCCAATCGTCGGTGCCACCGCGAAACACTTGGGTAACTAAGTGATACAGCGGGGTCAAGCCGATGGTTAGTAAGAGCGATGTTGGCCATGTATCGGGTGGGAAGCGCTCGGCAGCAAGGCTACAAACCCAAGTAACCAGCAATAAAGCCAAGGCATGGCTGCCAAACGGCGAGTAGCCCACCACATCAATCAGCAAGCCACCATACATGGCGATGGCAGCACCCTTGGCAGCATCGGCTAGCAAGGTCCAACAAACCACCGCCAACAACACCAAATTTAAGTGCGCATTAAAGATCGTTGGCAATAGGGTGGTCTGAATAATCACGGTTAATCCAACGATCAGGGCCAACCAAAGCTGCCCGCGCAGCCGTTCGCTTAATCTTCGCCGACGATAATCCATACAGTCCGCACCACATCAGGATCAAAATATGGTTCAATATCGGCTTGTTGGCCGTGGCCGTCGGGGCGAATTGCGCTGACCCGACCAATTGGCACGTCGGGCGGAATCCGCGCAGCAGGTGCATCGAAGGCCAGTGCTTTGCTAATGCCAGCGGTCAACACATCGTCGCCAACGCTGAATTTAGCGTCACGATCGATATGGCGCATAATCAGGCGTGAGCCAAGCTGCCATTGACCAAGCACATCGCCCATTGGTTGGCTAATGCTGCCGCTTTCTTGTTCGCTGGTTACCTGCGATAACACCTGGCCGCTCACTACCGAACGCGCATCGGTAATGAGCAAAACTGTGGCGTTATGTTGGCTGACCGTATCGACCAAGCCAATTAGCGCATCGGGGCTGCCATTGACGTGTGAAACCACAGGCATGCCCACGGCCAAACCATCAACCGTACCACGATCGATGCTAATTACCCGATTGCCAGCATCGGCGGAGCGACTGACCACATTGCCAATGACTGTGCGCCAGCCATAGCGTTCGCGCATGCCAGCAGTGCGGCGCAAGGTTGTGTTTTCAGCGGCAGCGCTGCGCAATTGGACATTTTCGTTTTCAAGTTCGGTGACGCGTTCTTGCAAGGCCGCCAAATCTTGGGCGGCCTGCGACGAGCCAAAAATACCGCCGAAGGTATCGCTAATTGCTAAACGAATATTCGTCAGTGTGCGGGTAACTGGAGTCAAAACGCGAGCCGTATTGTCGGTAACCGGCGTGAGAATTCCTTGTTGATCGAGCAATAACAGCACAACCACAAAACATGCCAGCCAAACAATTAGCTTGGTTGCCCGTTGGGCGTTGCCTGAGCGACTTAACATGACTACCCACGTTTGATGCGACGCGATTCCTGCGAACGCCGAATCGTGTCACGGTATTTATCAAATTCCTCGATCATTTTGCCTGTGCCGCGTGCCACACACGACAACGGATCTTCGGCGATATGCACTGGCATTTTGGTTTCAGCAGCGATCCGCCGATCAAGGCCACGCAGCATTGAGCCACCACCAGCCAAGGTAATGCCATGCTCCATAATATCAGCGACCAATTCTGGCGGGGTTTCTTCCAAGGCCGTGCGCACCTCAGAAACAATATTGGCAACTGGGCCAGCGATCCCTTCACGCAACTCAATGCTGCTAATTTCAATCGCTTTGGGCAAGCCTGTTAGCAAATCGCGGCCACGCAGGGTAACTTTGATTTCTTCTTCAAGCGGGTAGGCTGAGCCAGCGGCAATTTTGGCTTTCTCGGCCATGCGCTCGCCAATCAGCAAGTTATATTCACGCCGCGAAAAAGCAATTACAGCCTCGTCGATTTCGTCGCCAGCGGTGCGCAACGAGTGGTTAATCACAATCCCGCCCAGCGAGATGACGGCCACTTCCGTTGTACCACCACCAATATCGACAACCATTGAGCCAGTTGGTTCGGTCACAGGCAAGCCTGCACCAACAGCCGCCGCCATTGGTTCTTCGATCACATAGGCTTCGCGAGCGCCAGCATTCATTGCGGCATCACGGGCGGCGCGTTTTTCCACGTCGGTCACGCCCGATGGCACACCGACGATCACCCGTGGGCGGCCAGCGATGCTAGCGCCAACATGTTTATGGGCTTGGTCGAAAAAATACTTCATCATCTTTTCGACAACATCAAAATCGGCAATCACGCCATCGCGGAGCGGGCGGACTGCTACAATATTGGCAGGGGTTTTCCCAACCATGGCCTTGGCCGCAGCGCCAAAAGCTTGGGGAATTCCAGTGCGTTTATCAATAGCCACCACCGATGGCTCAGAAATAACAATGCCTTTGCCGCGTAAATAGACTAAAGTATTGGCAGTGCCTAAGTCCATGCCAATATCGCGGCTAAATGAGCGAAAAAATGATCTAAACATATATGGTGCGATGATCTTTCTGCTGCAGCGCTCGCGTGGATGATTGGTAAGAAGTCAAGGTGCAGGCCGGAGCCACAGCCCCGCAAGCGGGTTTTTTATCCAAAAAAGAAGGGCTTTTGGCCCTCGTATACGCGCCATTATAGCATAATCGCGTCAAGCGAGACCCGTGTTAAGCTGATAGCTAGCTGATAGCAAGGCGCTAAAACCGCCATCACCGAGGATGTTGCCATGATTCGAGTTGCAATTGTTGAAGATCAACGGATTGTTCGCGAAGGCTTAATTGCTGTTTTAGAGGATGAAACAACGATTGAGATTGTGGGCGAGGCTGCTAACGGTCAGGCAGCCCTCGATCTGTATGCCCAAGAACTACCCGATGTCGTTTTGATGGATTTACAAATGCCCGTGATGGATGGCCCCACCGCGATTGGTCAGCTCTGTCAGCGCTGGCCCCAGGCTAAAGTGCTGGTGCTCACCACCTATGCAACTGATGAGTTTATTTGGGCCGCCTTGCGAGCCGGGGCCAAGGGCTATCTATTAAAGGATGCTTCGGCAGATGAATTGGTTTCGGCGATTCAGGCGGTTGCCAAGGGCAGCACCCACCTTGCGCCGGATATTGCCGCCAAACTGGTGGCTGGCGTGAGCAATCCCCAACCTGAATCGTTAACCCCACGCGAATTAGAAGTGCTGCACCTGCTAGGGCGTGGCCGCTCCAACGGCGAAATTGCGCTTGAGTTGGATATTGCTTTGCGCACCGTTAAAGTGCATGTGCAAAATATCTTGGGCAAGCTTGGTGCGACCAATCGCACCGAGGCCGTTAGTATTGCCGTGCGCCAAAAATTGATCAGCCTCACATGAGCAAGGATGAAGGATGAGGGATGAAGGATGAAGGAAGTTAATCACATAGAACAAATTAAGTTTTAACGCAGCGATTCAAAGAGTTGGCATGGCTGAAGTTCCAGCCAATCGATTAGCACCACAGAATCAACCTTTGTGTGCTTCGTGTTCTTCGTGGTTGAAAATCGTATCCTTGGAACCGCGAAGAACGCCAATGCTAGGTTGGCTGAAGTGCCAGCCAATCGATTAGTACCACAGAATCGGCCTTTGTGCGCTTGGTGTTCTTCGTGGTTAAAAACTGCTTGTATGTAAACTTAAGCTTCTTTGATGATGCGTAGGGCTTCGCTGATATGTTTGTTGGCATTCAGCAACGATGAAAAAATATGCTGAATTGAGCCTTTTTGATCGATGATGTAGGTGACACGGCCTGCCAAAATGCCCAAAGTGGTTGCACCATAGAGTTTACGTACCGCCCCTTCGCGATCGCTCAACAAGGTAAAAGGCAGCCGATGATTGGCGGCAAACTGCTCGTGCGACTCGACCGAATCGCTGCTAATGCCGATCACTTCGGCTCCGGCTTGCTTGAATACCTCATATTGGTCGCGAAAGGCACAGACTTCGGCCACGCAGCCAGCCGAATGATCCTTGGGATAGAAAAATAAAACGATTTTCTTGTGGCCGAGTAGGTTCTGTAAATCGACGAGTTGGCCCGCTTGGTTGGGCAGGCTGAAGGTTGGGGCTTGATCGCCAACGGCTAATTTGCCAGTAGTTGCAGTAGTCATTGATTAATGCTCCAGTTCAAGATTAATGTTGTTGCAAAATGCGTAACGATTCGTCAATGTGTTTTTGGGCATTCAAGCGTGATGAGAAAATATGCTGAATTGTGCCTTGTGGATCGATAATGTAGGTGACGCGACCTGTAAAAATGCCCAAGGTGGTTGCGCCATAGGCCTTGCGCACAGCACTATCGCCATCGCTCAACAAGGTAAAGGGCAAGCGATGTTTGGCGGCAAATTGTTGATGCGACTCAACTGAATCGCTGCTTACGCCAATCACCTCGGCTCCCGCTTGCTTGAACACCTCGTATTGGTCGCGAAAAGCACACACTTCGGCGACACAAATGAGCGAATCATCTTTGGGATAGAAAAACAGCACAATATGCTTTTTACCCAGCAAATCTTGTAAATCGACAAGTGCTCCAGTTTGGTTGGGCAAGCGAAAGCTTGGGGCTTGGTCGCCAACTTGAAGTTTGCCAGTGGTTGTGGTTGTCATGGGTCTTGCTCCAGCACTAAATCTTGTTTGCTGGTTTGATTATCGCTGGCGGCTTTCCCGTTTGGTTTCCCAAATCGATTCCGGCATTTGGTGATTTTGGTTTAAAATGGTTGCCTAGTTGACTTTGGGTTGGGAATTGGCGATGGAGCTACGCTGCTATTTTTTGGGGCAGCCCCAAATTGTTTACAACCAAACGGCAATCCATGTGACCAATGCCAAGGCTATGGCGCTGTTGGCCTATTTGGCATGTCACAATCAACCGCAACCGCGTGAGCGAATTTTAGGCTTGCTCTGGGCTGAAAGTAGCAGTGGTGCTGCGCGGAAGAACCTGAGCAATTGTCTTTGGCAGTTGCGCCAACAGCTCGGCGAGGGCTGCATCTTTAGCCACGATGATCGGCTGAGTTTGGGGAGTGCGGTCTGGAATGATTTACAGGCGCTGTGGCAATTGGATCAGCCTGATCTGCCAACCTTGCTTAATTGTTATCATGGCCCGTTGCTCGATGGCCTAAACTTACGCGATGCGCCTGAGTTTGAATTGTGGTTGTTGCAGGAGCGCAATCGGCTGCATCAACACTATCTACAACTGCTTGAGCAAGCCTTGCAAACGACCAACGATCAGCAGCAAAAACTGCAACTTGCCAATTATGGTTTGAGCATTGATTCCTTGCACGAGCCATTCGTGCAAGCGGCGATTCAGGCTTATTTGGCGCTTGATCAACGGGCTAATGCCTTGCAACACTACACCAATTTTCAACATCAGCTTGAGCAACAACTTGGCTTAGAGCCAGCCGCCGCCACCCAAGCCTTACGTCTGCAAATTCTCGGTACGCCCACAACTCCGATCATTCAACCGCCGCGCTTGCCAACCCCGCGCAATACCAGCAAATTAATTGGCCGCGAGCCGGATTATGGCTTGTTGCATGCTGCTTGGCAACGTAGTTTGCAAGGCCAAGTGCAAGTTGTGTTGCTCACAGGCGAGTTGGGCATTGGCAAAACCAGTTTATGGCAAACTTGGCTAGGCCACATTCGCGAGGAACATCAGGTTGTGGTTGCACGTGGGCTAGAAATTACTCAATTGCTGCCATTTGCGCCCTTTTTAGCTTGGACTGACCAAACGGCGTTGTTCGATTGGCTATTTGGCGCACAATCGCCGCTATCACCCTACTGGCAGAGCGAATTAGCTCGCTTGATTCCCGATTTCAAACAGCGCGAGATTATTCCGCCGCTGAGTAATGCTACGCCTGCCGAAGAACGCCGCCGGATCTTCGAGGCTATGTTACAAGTATTAATGCTCTTTGCTGATCAGCCGTTGGTATTGGTGCTTGATGATGCGCACTGGGCCGACCAACTTTCGCTGGGATGGCTGGGCTATGCCGCCGAGCGCTTGCAATTCAAATCTGCGCTGATCATTTTGACCTATCGAGCTAACCAAGTACAAGGGGAATTGGCAAACTTAATCTGGCATTGGCAGCGCAACCATATCGCCCAGCGCCATGAATTACAACCACTTAGCCCGCTCGAAAGCGAACAATTGGTGCTCCAACAGGGCGGCGATCAGCAGCGCAGTGCCCAACTGTATCGGCGTAGTCGCGGCAACCCTTATTTTTTGCAAGAACTATTGCATGCGCCAAGCGAACAAATTCCTAGCTCGCTGGCCGATGTCGTTGGCTTGCGTTTAATCAACTTACCGAACGCCGCCCAAGCCTTGCTTTCTGCCGCCATGATTTTGGGCATCAACAGCACCCTCGAATTGCTGCAACAGGTCAGCCATTGCGCCGAAGATCAAGCGCTTGATATGCTTGATCTGTTATTGCAGCAGGGTATTTTGGCTGAGCAAGCGGGCCAATATCAAATTGCCCATCCCTTGATTGGCGAAGTTTGGCAGCAGCAGCTGAGTCCTGCTCGTCGCCAAGTATTTCATCGGCGGGCTGCTGAAGCCTTGGCCGAGAGCTATGCGGGCATGTTGCCAATGGTGGCTGTGCAATTAGCTAGCCATTACGAAGCGGCTGGCAAAGCCCACGAAGCCGCTCGTTATGCCGAAATGGCGGGCTACCATGCCTTGATTATGGCAGCTGGCTCAGAAGCAGTGGTGCTGTATCAACGAGCCTTAACCTTAGAGCCAACGCCATTGCGCCAACTTGGTTTGGGAAGGGCATGGGTGCTGCAAGGCGATTTGGTCGCGGCTCGTGCTAGTTTTAATGCAGCGCGGCAAGCCTTTGAGCTACTTGGCGATTTTGAGGGCGCAGCCCAAGCTAGCCTTCAGTTAGCGGCAAGTTATCAATAGCAGTCTACCTAGTGTTTTGCGGCGAGATATGTTTGCAAAAATGCCACCATCTTGGCGATTGCGGCAGTTGTATCGGCTGAGGCTTTGTAAGTAAAGCCATGGGCTGCCTCAGGGTAATCGTGGCATTCGGTGGCAACTCCAGCGTTTTTGAGCATTTGCTCATAGCGCAAAGCCTCATCGTGCAGCGAATCGCGGCCCGCCAGAATAAACAACGCTGGCGGCAAGCCCACTAAATCGGCTGGCTCAGCATACACAGGCGAAACATATGGATGCTTGGCTTGGCTGGTTTCGCGATAGCAATCATCGAACATTGCCGCCATCTGCGGCGGAATTGCGCCCTTGGGATTAGGCTTAGCAAACGGGCTGGTCGCAAGATCCAACGGTGGATAATCGAGCACTTGGCAGACAAATTGGAATTGGCCTTCGTGCTTGGCTTTGAGGCATGTTACAGCGCTTAAATTACCACCAGCGCTATGCCCACCAATCGCCATCAGATTGCGAGCAATTGCGTAGCGCTCAGCGTTTTCATAAAAATGTTTGACCACCGCATACACCTGATTAACCGCCGTGGGATAGGGAAATTTAGGCGCTTTGGCATAGTCGATGCTGATCACTTTGCAGCCAACTTGCTGTTGAAATTGCAAATTCATGGCTTCGTCCATATCGGCACTGCCCAAAATAAAGCCACCACCATGCAAATCGAATAGAATTGGGCTTGGTTTGGGATTTTCTAAGCCATAGCCGAGCACCCGAACCTTGCCAAATTCAGTTGGAATCGATAGCTCTTGGCGGCCAACTGAGCGTTTGAAACGGTAGAAAAATCGCTGAATTAGGCTCACTAAACGCTGGGCATTGGCAAAACGTTGGGCTTTTTTGATATGTTGTTCGCGAGTTGGTGTGGTTGTCATTGGAAGCCACCCTTCCGCATAAATCGATTAATCAGGAGCTATTTTAGCACCAGAATACGATTCAGATCACTAAAGCAACTTGACAAGTTGCCAGCTAAGCCGTATTCTACACAGCGGTAGATTCGACTCCGTAGCTCAGTGGATAGAGCGTTTGCCTCCGGAGCAAAAGGTCGCGCGTTCGAGTCGCGCCGGAGTCGCCAAAAAAACCGTGACGAGCATTGCTCATCACGGTTTTTGTTTTTTTAGGAATTTAGGGCTGCTTACGGCTGATATTCCAACGGCTGGATTTAACCGGTTTAGGTTGCGGGTTGGCAATTTGTTCAGTCCGCCAAACGTGATAGATCCGTTGAATGGCGGTGATATTGGTGAAAATCGCCAAAATCCATAGCCCAGCCATCAACCAATTCAGAATCAAGCAGGTGCACAAAATTGTGATCCGTTCTGGCCGACCAAGCCAGCCAGTTTCACAAGGAATACTCAAACCTTCAGCGCGTGCCCGCGCATAGCTGACCATAATCGAGCCAATAATCGAACAATAGACCAAGGTCAACGCTAGCGTGGTTGGTCCAACCATCTTAGTATGAATAAAGATCAACAGGCCAAAGAATACGACCGCCTCACTATAGCGGTCCATAATTGAATCGAAGAACGCCCCAAAGCGGCTACTCTGATTGGTGGCACGCGCCAGCGCCCCATCAAACAGATCAAAAATACTGGACAGAATCAACAAAATGCCGCCGACCTGTAAACTGCCATTTGCCAGCACAGCCGCAACTCCAGCAGTCAACAAAACGCCAATCAGCGTGACCATATTGGGCGTAATTCCGAGCCGACTAAGCACTGGAGCGACAAAGTGTTCCATTAAGCGACGTGCCCAGCGTTTGATGCCGGTGCTATACATAGAGCCTCCTTGAACATCCTAACCAGAGAGAATGCCACGGTAGAAGGCAAACACACGTTGAGCAACTCGATCCCAGGCATAGAGTTGCGCCTTAATTGTACCCGCTTCTGCCATTGCAGCCCGTAATACTTGATCTTCGATCAGTTGCAAGATCGCAACCGCCAAAGCTTGGGCATTGCGGGCTGGCACCAGCAACCCTTGCACCCGATGATCCAACACATCGCGATAGCCAGGGTTATCAGCAGCTACCACTGCTGCCCCAGCGGCCATGGCCTCAAGCAAGACGATGCCAAAGCTCTCGCCACCAGTTGAGGGTGCGCAAAAGAGGGTGGTTTGTTGGTAAAGTGCAGCTAACTGGGCCTTGCTCACATAGCCCAACCATTCCACATGGCGAATTTGCCATTGGCGAATGGCTGCCAGAAATGGAGTTGGGTCGCCACTGCCTGCAACAATTAAACGTGTATCAGGGCGAGTTCGTTGCACATAGCTCATCGCTTCAAGCAAATAGCGAAAGCCTTTACGTTCTTCGTTGAAGCGGCCCACAAACAAGACACTTGGGCTGGCTTGGTTCAGGCCAAAACTTGGTTGCTGGGTGCTGTAGGTCGCTACATCAACCCCATTCGGGATAATTGTATAGTCTGCGGGAAAATAGCGATGGGCAAATTCTTGAGCTGCTGCCGAAACCGCAATTCGTCCATGCAATTTTGGTTCCAAGCGCCGCAGCAAGGCTAGAATTGAGGTATAGCCAATCGAGCGCGTGCCTGCCGCGTGGAAGGTTCCAACATTTGGCACGCTAGAACGGCTCAGAAAAGTCGTTGGCAGGGTTGGCGAAAATGGCTCGTGAATATGCGCAATATCAAAATGATGCTTTTGAAAAATTTGACGAATTTTAGGCCCAAGGGTTAACGAAAGGCTTACCCGCGCAACCGAACCATTGACCGCAACCGGTGTAACATGACCAAGTGGAATAAAATCGGGATCAGGCGGCGTGCCCTTGGAATAGGGCGCAATTAAGGTCACGCGATGGCCCCAGGCCCGAAAATAGTGGGTTAGTTGATTGACATGCTCAGTTACCCCGCCAGCGTAGGCCGCATCGTATGGCCATACGAGGGCAATATGCAATGAATCGCTGGCCATAGGCTCCTCACAAGGTTTCTCCATTGAGCAATGACTCAATCAAGGCAATCAGTTGCTCATCGGAGTAGAAATCGATGCGGACATAGCCGCCATTGCCTTGGCGTTTAACTTCCACTTTGGTGCCAAGTTGACGGGTCAGTTGATCGACCGCTGCCGTATCGTCAACGTTGGGTACGACTGGCTCGGCTGGCATATTGTTGCGGGTTGGGGCGGCTGGCGTTGGTACACCGTTGCGCCGTGATGCACGGGGAGCCGCGCCGCGTTGCTGAATGGCGATTCTGGCTTGAGCGGGGGTTTGGCTTTCGTGCTTAATCAACTGGGCCATTTTTTCGGCCTCGCGCACCGAAAGCCGAAACTCCAAAATCTGCTCCATCGCCAAAATTTGGGTGCGCTCATCCTCGATCGTAATTAACTGCTTGAGATGCCCCGCCGTGAGTTGCTGCTCCATCACTGCTTGTTGCAAAGGCGATGGCAGTTTGAGCAAACGCAGCGCATTGGTGATCGCAGGGCGACTTTTGCCCACCCGCTCGGCAATACCTTGATGGCTCAAGCCAAACTCATCGTGCAATAATTGATAGGCTTGAGCTTCTTCCAATGGATTCAAATCGGCTCGCTGGATATTTTCAACCAAGGCCAATTCAAGCCGCTCTTGGGGCGTGACCTCTTTGATAATTACCGGAACTTCGCTTAGACCAGCTTGTTGAGCTGCTCGCCAGCGGCGTTCGCCAGCGATCAACTCATAGCCAGTCGCGGTACGAGTCACCACCAAGGGCTGCAAAATTCCATGGGTCGCAATCGAAGCGCTCAATTCTTCGAGCGCTTCGGCAGTGAAAATTTGGCGCGGCTGATGCGGATTCGCCTCGATTGATTCGATTGGCACGCTATGCAACGCGCCAACCATCGGCGTTGACGTTGTTGGATCAGGGCGAATCAGCGCTCCTAAGCCTTGGCCCAAACCACGTTTTTTGGGGTTCATGCCGCCTCCAGCCTGCGACTTAGTTCATCGACCAGCATGGCATAGGCCATTGCGCCCTTGCTGGCTGGGTCATACTCGCGAATCGTTTGGCCATGGCTGGGGGCTTCACTCAGGCGAATCGAGCGGGGAACTAAGGTATTGAAAATTCGTTGTGGAAAATATTGGCGCACCTCGGAGACGACCTGCTGCGCTAAATTGGTGCGACCATCGTACATCGTCATCACCACCCCTAAAATACTCAAAGCGGGGTTAAGCGATGTGCGCACCAGATCGATCGTATTTTTGAGTTGCGCCAAGCCTTCCAAGGCCAAATATTCGCATTGCAATGGGATAATAACCCCATGAGCGGCACATAAGGCATTCAGGGTTAGCAAGCCCAACGATGGTGGGCAATCGATCATAATTGTATCGAAGGTGCTGGCGATTGGAGCCAGGGCATCACGCAGGCGATGCTCGCGCCGATGCTCATCAACTAACTCAACTTCGGCTCCAGCCAGCTCAACAGTTGCTGGCAGCAGTTGCAATTGCTCACGGCCAGTTGCGGTTAACACAATTTCGGTTGGTGCATTGCCTAGAAGCACATCATACACCGTAGCTTTGAGCGCTTTTTTGTTAATGCCCAAACTGGTGGTGGCATTACCCTGCGGATCAAGATCAATCACCAACACCCGTTGGCCGCGGGCAACAAGCTCCGCAGCGATATTCACGGTCGAGGTGGTTTTGCCAACGCCGCCTTTTTGATTTGCTACTGCAATAATTCGTGGTGCCATACACTTATTTCACAACATACTATCTCGCGCCGAATTGTACCATACCATCGCTGTTTGGTCTTGTCTATCACTAGAGTATTTTGGGGGAAATTGGGGTTAATTCCAAACCAGCAACCAATTGGGTGTTGCTGGCGCTACGATTTGGCTTAGCACAGCCTATAGTTGGCGAAATTGCTCAATTTGCTGGGCGGTGGGCAAACCTGGAATTGCTCCACGCACAAGAGTCGCTAAGGCTCCGGCAATACAGGCCCGTTGTAAGGCCCGCTCAAATCCAGTTTGATCAGCGGGTAAGTTGGGTTGCTGAATTAATTGGGCTAATAAGCAGGCGACAAAGCTATCGCCAGCACCGGTTGCATCGATTGCCTGCACTTTGGGCGCGGCCACATGGCCCGATCCAGCGGCAGTTTGATACCAACAGCCTGCGCCGCCATCGGTTACCACAATCACTTGGCTGCGTTCATGCCATAAACTTTGAGCAGCGGCCAACGGATCGGCTAGTGCAGTCAGAAATTCGGCTTCTTCACGGCTGAGTTTAACAATTTGGGCTAATGGCAAGAGCTTGAGCATCACCCGCCGTGCTGCTTCCAATGAGGGCCAAAGCGCTGCCCGCAAATTGGGATCAAACGAGAGCACCGCGCCATTGGCATGCGCTAGCTCAATTGCACGTAAGGTGGTTTGGTAGCCCAAATCGTTGCTGGCGCTGATTGAGCCGAAATGCAAAAGCTCAATATTAGCAAATTGACGTGGGTCAAGATCGCTTGGTGCAAACAGCATATCAGCGCTGGGATGGCGATAAAACATAAAATCGCGTTCGCCATCAGCTTGCAGCGCCACAAATGCTAAGGCTGTGCGAGCCTGCTCAGTGCGACGCAGGCCTTGGATATTGACATCGTGCTGAGCCAGTGTGTCAGCCAAAAAATCGCCAAAAGGATCGGCTCCGACCATGCCCAAAAAGCCACTGGCAATCCCCAAACGTGCTAAGCCAACTGCAACGTTGGCAGGCGCACCACCAGCGGCGCGTTGCCAGAGCGGTGTATTGGCAACCCCTAAACCAGCTTCGGTTGGCACAAAATCCACCAATAATTCACCGAGACATAAAGCCTGTGTCATGGCAACTCCCGTTATGCTTGGCTGAGTTTGCTGCTGCTGGCGCGTTCGATCAGATTGACGGGCAAGGTATAGAGGGTTGGGCGGCGTGTGCCTTCATTGAGCGCTGCCAACAAAACTTCGGCTCCTTTACGGCCCATTTGCTCCATTGGCTGATGAATTGTGGTTAAACCCACCAACTGCGCCATTTCGAGATCATCATAGCCAACCACGGCCATGTCTTCGCCCGCCTTCAGGCCGCGTTCGCGCAAAGCATCAATCACGCCAAAGGCTAAATCGTCGTTGGCAGCAAAAATAGCGCTCGGTGGCTCGGGCAAGGCCAGCAATTCAAGCGCCGCCTGATGGCCCCAATCGCGCCGATCAAAGCCTGGTCGCAGATATTCAGGCTGCAAGGGAAGATGATGCGCAGTGAGAGCAGCTTCGTAACCTCGCCGCCGATCACGGTTGACGGTAAAACCCAAATCTGGTTCCAACTGACCCGAAACAAAGCCAATCCGCTGATGGCCTTGGCTGATTAGATGTTCGACGGCTTTGAATGCCCCACCCACATTATCGACGACCACTGAGGGTAAATTGGCAACTTGAGTGTCGATCATAACTGCTGGCAAATTAGCCGCTTGCAAGCGTTTGATTTCAGGCTGAGCCAAAGGCAACGAAACGATTAATAGCCCATCGGTACGCCCCAAAAATGGCAGCGTATTAAAATAGCGCGTGCGTTGTTCCGGCGAATCAACATTAAAAATAATCAGCTGATATTCAGAATTAGCCACAACCGCTTCGATGCCCCGCAGCACTTCAATAAAAAATGGCCGCGTAAGGAAGGGCAGAATAATCGCAATCGCATTGGTTTTGGCGGTTACCAATTGGCGAGCAGCATGATTTGGCCGATAACCAAGCTCGTCGATTACTGCCAAAACTCTGGCACGGGTTTCTGGTAGCACGTTGGGCGATTCGTTGAGTACCCGCGAAACGGTTGCAATGCCAACTCCCGCCCGTTTCGCCACATCTTTAATCGTATATGCCATGGGTTTGTACTCTCCAATGAGCCATGGAAACGCTTCCAGAGCATCTTATCCTGAGTATAGCCAGCTTGTCAAGCGTGTGCGAAAAATCATACCATAGGCCATGCAAAAGGGCGATAGCTTAGGGTTGGCTATAGACAATTGTCCAATAGTGGCCGTAGGTGGCTTGGGCATTTTGGGCATGGCCGATGCCAAACTCACTAATATTGGGGTTGAGCAACTCGGCTTGTAAGGCCGGATCATTGATCAATGCGTTGAAGGCAGCCAGCGGTGTGCTATGACCCGCACTAATATGTACATTCCAAAAGCTGGCGATATAGTTGGCTTGGCGTAGCAAATCGCCAATGGTTTGGCCTGCTTGATTGGAATTGCTGAAATAGTTGTTGGTGGACATATCGCTGCTGTGGGCTTGCGCCACGGCCAGCACTTGCGGTTGCAAGGTCAGTGGGGCAACTCCATTTTGGCTGCGAAACTGGTTGATCAAATCAGCCAGTTGGCTAATTTCGGGAGCAAGCGGGGTTGGCTCAGGCGTTGGTTCAGCGGTTGGTGGCACTTGCGTTGGCTCAGGGCTTGGCTGAATCACGGCGGTTGGTAATTCGGGGGTTGGTTCAGCAGTTGGCTCACTGGTGGCAGGAACGCTCGTAGCGGTGGGCGTGCTTGATGGTAAATTAATAATGCCAATCATTGGTGATGTCGGCGTTGCTTCGACTGCGCCAGCCGATTGCATCGTCATCAGCACTTGCCAACCAATCAGGCCAGCAATAATTAACAAACTAACAATCCCCATCGCATACCAACGGGGCTTGATTTTGACTTGAGCTACTTCCGGCAGCTTGGCCCCATTGAGCGCAATGGTGGCTTGGCCTGCACTCGAAACCACCCGCGGCCCACGCACAGTATTGTTTTCGTTGGTGCTGGCCGTGGCTTTGCTTGGTTGTTTGAGCAATTGCAAGGCAACTTTAGCCGAATCGGGCCGTTTATTTGGATCTGGCTCCAACAATTGTAAGATGAGCGCATCCAAGCCTGCTGGCACATTATCGGCCAATTCATTGGGGCGGCGCAACCGTACATGGCCTGAAATCCGCGATTCAGCTGGCACTGGTGCATGGCCAGTCAGCATGTGGTAGGCAGTTGCGCCAAGGCTATATAAATCGGAGCGGGCATCGGTTGCTCGACCACGAGTTTGCTCAGGTGAGGCATAAAATAGCGAAAAGGCTTTGGCGGCAGTTTCCGTGCTTTGGCTGCGCTTGGCGATGCCAAAATCGAGCAACACCAAACGCTCATCGGCGGTACGCTTGATATTCTCGGGCTTGATATCGCGATGAATAATATTGAGCGCATGCAATTGGGCTAGTTGGCCTAGCATAATGGTTAGAAAATGCTCGACAATATTAGGGGCAATGCGTTCGTGGGCTTCGATTAATGCGCCAACTGTTGTGCCGCTAATGAACTCCATCACCAACGCAATTACATTGCCATCGCTCCAAATATCGTAAATTTCGGGAATAAATGGCAGTTGGCGGGCATGCTGAGCCAGAATTTGCGCCTCAACGTTGACCTGTTCGCGCATGGCTGGCGAGTTGGCAGTAATCAATTTAATCGCATAATGACGGGCTAAATCGATATCAAAGGCCTCATAGACCACCCCAAACCCACCTTGGCCGAGCAAGCCTTTGACGCGGTAGCGATTGCGCAGCAGCAAGGGCTGATGACATTGCGAACAACGAACATCCGTTGCTGTCACAACGGTTTGACATGCATAACAGTTGATCGTCATAGTGCCACCCTATCGCTAAGCCAAGAGAACCAATAGCCCTAGCCTACACCAACCATGCGGGTCAATGCAATGGATAATCAGGCCTATTTTACAACCCACGACCCCGCGCCAAATGGCTGCTTGCAGCTAGTCCAAATGCTGTCGCTGGGTGTGAATTCTGCTACAATAGAACTATGATAAAACTACTGATGAGTTGGAATATAGCAGAAGGCCGCGAGCAAGCTCATCTTGAGTATGTCACGAGTGAGTTTGTTCCTGCTCTGATGAAGCATGGCGCGATCAGCGATGCCTGGCTTTCGTTGGGTGGTACGCCTGAGGCTCCCGAAATGATCCTCGGGATAACCTCGGATGAAGAAATCGAACTCCGCTCGTTTATGCAGAGCAACGAATGGCAAGAATTGAGCGCCAAGCTTAGCCGCCATGTTGCTGATTTTCGCTACTGGTTCACCAACAAAATCCAGAACCCTGGTGGGTTTCAGATGTAAGCTAAACCAAGCAAGGCGATCTAGCTGATGCTAAATCGCCTTGCTTGATAGTGCCAACAGCAATTGCCTAGGCTGCAACCGCCTCAACCTGCTTTAGCCTTTTTTAATTAATAAGCGAATCGCGGTGCGTTCCTCTTCATCGATGGCAACATCAATAAACGAAGGCACACACACAATATCGATTCCTTCTTCTTGCAGATACGAGCGGGCGATTGCTACCGCTTTAATCGCCTGATTGGTTGCACCAGCGCCGATCGATTGAACTTCGGCATGGCCCGCCTCGCGAATAACTCCGGCAATGGCCCCGGCAACAGCCGATGGGCGTGAACGGGTAGAGACCTTTAATACTTCGGCATCTTTGTGTACTGCGCCAGCATTGCTGGGAGCATCGGCTGAAGTGGTCCGTTGGTCGTCGTTGCTAAAGCGATCAAGTTGATACGCCATTGCTGCCTCCTTGAAAAGGAACGGTAGAGATTGCTGTCATGCACGCATCGCGCCTTCTCGGTTTGAGGGGGGAGGGCGATGAACACGGACTTGCCAAGCCGCATGCCCACGATGGTACAAAAACCATCTTGGCCCTCTCCCTCACACACAGAGCCTCGCCCTATGCTTACCGTGCATAATCAACCGCACGGGTTTCGCGGATGACGGTAACTTTGATTTGACCTGGATATTGCAGGGTACTCTCGATCTTTTTGGCCACTTCGCGGGCCAAATGGATACTTTCAAGATCATCAAGCGCATCGGGTTGCACCATAACCCGTACTTCCCGACCGGCTTGAATTGCGAATGCCCGTTGAACACCAGGAAACGATGTGGCGACATGTTCAAGAGCTTCGAGCCGCTTAATATACAAGTCGATGGTCTCGCGGCGAGCGCCTGGGCGACCACCAGAGATGGCATCGGCGGCTTGAACAAGAAAAGCCTCAACAGTTTGAGGTTCCTCATCGTTATGATGGGCAGCAATTGCATGAACTACCGCCGCGTTGCGGCCAAGCCGTCGGGCAATATCAGCCCCGATTAACGCGTGCGGCCCTTGTACATCGTGGTCAATGGCTTTCCCAATATCATGGAGCAGCGCTGCGGTCTTGGCAACCTGCACATTGGCACCCAATTCTGCTGCCATCGCTCCTGCCAAAAAGGCACATTCTAACGAATGCTGCAAGACATTTTGGCCGTAGCTAGTACGATATTTCAACCGCCCCAGAATCTTCAAGAGATCTGGATGAAGGCCTTGGACGTTGGCTTCGTAGGCCACGCGTTCGCCTTCTTCGCGGATTATTTGCTCAAGGTCTTGGCGGGTTTTATCAGCGACTTCCTCAATCCGGGCGGGGTGAATCCGACCATCTTTCAACAATCGGTTCAGGGTTAAGCGGGCTACTTCACGACGTACTGGGTCGTGGCACGAGAGTGTAACCGCTTCGGGCGTATCATCGACAATAATATCGACACCAGTAATTTGCTCGAATGCGCGAATATTGCGCCCTTCGCGCCCGATAATCCGACCCTTGAGTTCCTCGCTGGGCAGTTGTACCGTGCTTACAGTAATTTCGGCGACATAATCTGATGCACAGCGTTGGATCGCCAACCCAACGATTTTGCGTGCAATCCGATCGCCATCGAGCTTTGCTGCCGCTTCGATTTCGTGGATGCGGCGAGCAGCCTCGGCACGGGTTTCTTGTTCAACACGAGAGAGAATAATTTCACGTGCTTGTTCGTTAGTGAGACCTGCGACCCGCTCTAGCTCAGCTTGTTGGGCTGTGCGTAGGCGTTCGGCTTCGCTGTGTAAGTTTTCGACCGCTCGCTCGCGCTGGCCTAACTGGCGATCGCGCTTTTCGGTTTGGTCGAGCTTACGTTCGAGAGTTTCTTCTTTGCGATTGACCCGTTCTTCTTGTTTTTGCAAGCGTAAGCGGGCTTCGCGGAGTTCGTTTTCACCAACTTCCCGCAGTTGTTGTTGTTCTTCGCGGGCTTTTAATTGCAATTGTTTGTACTCAGTCTTGGCTTGTTCTAATTGTAGTTGTGCTGCTGCTTCAGCTTGGGCCAGTGCTACACCAGATTTTTTCGTTAACCAAACATAGGCACCGCCTGCGCCTGCAGCTAGGCCAATGAGTAAAGCCAGAGCTGGAAGGATAAAGTCCACAGGGTTTCCTCCTGGCTCAATTGTTAAGGTTCACCGACGAAATGGCACGATGATAAGCTGTGTTAAGGGTTTGCTAAGAATTCCGTTTCCTGCCGTATCATAGACGTTTTGCTAGGTAGTGTCAAGCTGATACGTGATACAGATTCCTCCCTTGGTGTTATCCCTCTGATCCTACACCATGAGCGGTTTTATATCCCCTTTATGTGGGATGATTTACGGGGGATATTTTCTCCAAGTTTCTCTAGATTCTCTCCATTTAGGCGCATTTTTCTCTAAACTTGCTGCAATTGCGAGGAGCCTTATGATCATTATGCTTAATTGAACATAGCTTTTTATTTAAAATATTTCCTAACAATTATCAACATTTATCAGTTGAAATCCGTGCTAAAACACCAATTCAGGCCATGAATGAATCATTCAAAGCCTAGATTGCTCGCTGGTAAACGGCACATTTGTTGGGAGTTTTGGGAGTTTTTAGGGTGATTGTTACAAAGTTTTAATCAAAGCTCCGTTTGGATTGGCTATTCGAGTCCAGCTCGTGGATCAAGTATGAACAATACCATACATCAACCATGCTTTTCCAACTCCAGGATCATCGATCTGCTGATGTTCCTCTGTGTGTCCAAAAGACCGCAATACGCATCCAGCCAATCAACAAAGCTCTGCCTGAGCATAGCCCGCGTCACGGGGTCGCCAAAGAGCGCATCAAACTGCTGTTTTTTGGTTCGGTTGGCGTGTGAGAGTCCCCCATAGACCCACAGATCAAACACCTGCCGCTGGGTGAGCGGCGTTTCGATCCTGCCGATCACGTTTCCATCGTGATCGACGACTTGCTCCCGATCAATCAGCTCCGTAACTCCATTCAATGCAATAGCGAATAAGTCTCGATTCGCAAGATAGAGGTAGGCATGCTCGGTGCCAATCGTTGCATCCTGATAGTAGTGCGCAAGGTTTTCCAGCGAACATTCTTCAGTATCGTCGAGGAAGCACCGCATGGTCAGCACAAACGCAGCGGTTGCTTCGGATCTGGGTCCTAGAGCTATCGCATTGGACAGATACTGGTCGTTGGCTGCACATGCAGCTCGTATTTTGGCTTCGTTCCGACGTTTTACTAGCGACTGGATAAAGGACAATTTCCATTTAGATCGCTTCCGACGGTGGTAGGTGCGCCCTTCCCATCGTTTGGCTTCGTTCTCGCGCCTGATGTGCTGGACAAAGGATAAGCCCAACAGCGTATCAACCTTCTCATTAAAGCGCCGCAGGATAGCGATAAAGTGCTCAATGTTCGATGGCGTGGCACGACGTAACACCGCACCGTAGGCCACGAACCGCTCTCCAACCGCCGTGATCGGCTGAAACTGGATACTCTCGGCGTGGGCCTCCAGCGATTGCTTGAACGCAAGAACTTCCGCTCGTAAGTCGCCTTCAACCCGAATCCTCACCATGGCTTTTATGATTCTCCTATACTGTTCATCATCCGGAGATGATTCTGTGGTGGCACGCACGAGCTTCGCCCCCTTGGTGAGGAGATCACCATAGTTATCTTGAAGGGTTAACATTCCTGACACCCCAGAACTGAGTTTGGGCATGCTCACGTTATACGCGCTAATCGCGATCACCACAAAAGAGCCTTTGTTTGCCATGGAAGTTTTGTCGGGAAGGCGAATTTCGAGAATATCCCCGATACAAATATCAGTGAGTGCTCGTCCACCAACGTGCCAATATTGTGAAGAACGAGGCTCAATATGGATGAGGTCAAAGGCTAAATTGTTCATGGTCTCTCCCTCGTGTCTGTGAGATGTGGTCACGATTTAATGGACAATCGTTCATGCAGCAAACGCTGTCTGCAACAGTGCGATCAATTGTGGGTGATGCTGGCTCATCCATGCCTTGCTCACCTGCATTCGGCGAATTGCCTGAACTAAGCTGGTTGGGCTTGGACGCTCGGTTTTGCTCACGGCCCAAATTACCGGAATTGCGGTACGCAGGCCAATCAACTGCGGCATGGCAGCAATTTCCGGCGCGGTCAGTGTGATCCATTCGGCATAGCCGCAGCAAAACTGCGCAGCCACCGCCCACGGGTTTGCCGGATTACTATCGAGTTGCATAATCATGCGCAAGGCCATGGCTACATCGAGCGCTCGTGCCGCTGGGCAGGCAAATTCAAAATCGAGAATCGCTGCCACTCGTCCATCACGCATAAGCAGGTTGGACGGAGCAAAATCGTTATGGCAGAGTTGCTGAGGTAAGCTAGGATACTCATTCGTCACAAATGCCATGAGGCTGGTTGCTTCCATCCGCCACCATGTCCACAGAGCTTCATCATCCGACGAACCGCCAACCTGAGCGACTGAGAGTTGAAGCGGATCATAGCGTGGTTGGGCATAGTTGAGAAATGACTGGAACAGCGCATGGGGATGACGCTCACGCATGGGGCATGCTTGAAGCAGCGTCTGCAATTCGCCAAGTGCTGTGCCCATGGCATAGGCCCAGTGCTGGATGGATGGGTGCTGCTGGCCGTTGTTTAGCAGCCGAAATTCTGGGGTTTCGCCAGCAATAAACGGGGTCAATATGAATAATCCCTGCACTGTCGATCCTAGGTATGAGATACTACGACTCATGATCATTGGTACGGGTACGCCAAAGGAGCTAGGATGGCGGGCAAGCCACATGATCAACTGATGCTCATAGAAAAGCGAATTTTGACGCTCATATGGATAGCATTCCAACACAAAATCGCCATTGGCTGCGCGAAGATGTAGATTAAGGTTATTGGTACTTGCAAGCTGGGCAATCACCTCAACAGGCTCGATTAAATCAAATGCCCGAATTGCCGCAGTAACGAATGGATTAATATCGTGCATGATTGTTTGCGCTCCAAATACAGCATTGCTGCCTGCTTGCTTAGTCCGGCGTGTTCGGCAAATTGCGAAGTTGTAAAAATTCAATGCAGTTTGGCTTAAGTTCCGGCCAGCGACCGACAATCTGCGCAACAGCCGCGTGACATGCTTCATCGGAGTCAATCAGCGCAGCTTGGCAGATTGCAAGTGCTGCTTTGACTTTTTCGATCTCATCGGAGTAGAGCCATTCACGCATAACCCGATAAATATCTGCTCCTCCCTGAGCATCCATTAGCCAGATTAACGCTTCTACTTCTGCGGCAAAATATTCTGGGGAGACTTTTTTCGTCAGCCTAATAAAGAGGTATTCAATGGCCAGATCAATCGTAATATTCATTTTTTGACACTTCCTTATAGTAGTTTTTATGACCCTCCCATATTTGTTGAAATTCATAACACATTGGCTCAAGTTCCGGCCAGCGGCCAACAATCCTCGTGACGGTTGTTTGATAGGCCTCATCAGAGGTAAGTAAAAGCACTTCCTCGATCGAGAGTGCAACTTTGACTTTTTCGATCTCATCGGCGTTAAGCCATTCACGCATAACCCGATAGATATCCGAGCCATCATCATCCATAATCCAACTAAGGCATTGTAATTTTTCTGAAAAAAGGCTTGGCGGCGTATAGGGGGATAGGCGACTTAATAGGTATTCTAAAACCTCATCAAGCGTAGTAGTCATACGTTCTCCTGCTGACTAGATTCAAATTGCTATACTAGCTCCAACAGGAATTGGTTCACTCACTTTTTATGCTTTGGTACGCTTCGACTCTCATTCTCTTGGCTTGTCACTCTTTTGCACCCACTCATAGCCATTTGGATACAAGCGATCATTGCGATCAATTGCTAAAGTGAGGCATATTCATCGCGTGAAGGGAGTTAATCATGCAGCCAACCTATCACATTCCAACCTATCAGACACCGATTTGGAAGTTATTGAAGCGCAATATCTTATTGCTTTTCATCGCTGGTTTACCTACAGGCGCAATTATATATTCTAGTATTCCCATTTATCAGGCATTTGGGTTGGGTTCCCTTATAAATATTTTATCTCATAGCATCTACCCAATAGCAATAATACCCTGTATTGCGCTAGTTCTAATTGTTTCTGTATTGATTGGTATTGATTGCTACTACTTTGTGTTTAGCAGATCTTTACTCAATCGTGGATATCGATGGGGACTTGCTGGCGTAATAATATTATCTGTTTATGTATTAGGTGTTTGGTTTTTTATCATGCCACTTGCTTCATAAATCACAATCTATGCCTATTAATCAGTATTTATATAAAGAACGTGGATTGAATTTTCAGGCACGATTCAAAAATACATGATTTAGTGTAATCACCAATTTTGTGATGATGTGGTGATTACACTGGTACTTAATTCTGAATAAAAGAGCACCTTGTGTTACCAAGTATGGCTTTAGCAATATTATTTTTTATTTTGCTCCCACAATTGCTGGAATTTGATGCACATCGGTTCGAGTTCAGGCCAACGTTCAACAATCCGTGCGACGGTCGTATGATACGCTTCATCCGATTCAAGCAACAAAACATCAGTAATCGCAAGGGCAATTTTCACCTTCTCCTTATCATCGGAGTTGAGCCAACCGTCTATGACCTGATAGATATCCTTTCCATTATCATCCATAAGCCATGCTAATTGCTCCAAGAGTCCAGCAAATAACTCTGGTGGTAGAGAGTTGGGTATTCGAGTAAACAAATATTCCATAACTTTTTCAATGCTCATAATCATCCATACTCCTGCATGTTGATGTGGCCACAATTTAATGGAAAATCGTTCTTGGCTGTTCCAATCAGCTTTAATTATCACTAGCAATTGGGTAACCTGGCCTAAATCGAGACTTGGGGATAATTATCGTTTATTGCGCTCCCACGCTTGTTGAAATTTATAACACATTGGCTCAAGTTCGGGCCAGCGGCCAACAATCTAGGTAACGGTCGCATGATATTCTTCATCTGATCGTAGTAACAAGACTTCCGTAATCGACAGAGCAATTTTCACCTTCTCCTTATCATCGGAGTTGAGCCAATCGTGCATGATGCGATACATACTCACCATATTGTCATCGGTTATCCAAGATAACTGCTCGAGTATTTCGGCAAAAAAGACGGGTGGGGTGTGCGCGGAGAGTCGTCCTAGCAGATAGGCAAGAGCATCATCGACGCTTATAGGCATTGAAATCTTCTTCTGCAGCAGCACGTAGCGAGAACCAGCGCTCCGTTCATGCAGCAAACGCTGTCTGCAACAGTGCGATCAATTGTGGGTGATGCTGGCTCATCCATGCCTTGCTCACCTGCATTCGGCGAATTGCCTGAACTAAGCTGGTTGGGCTTGGACGCTCGGTT